>Ga0129313_1000364_pt1 | contig 41180 bp, 39 predicted proteins | sample O1105metagenome_FD_94436 | JGI IMG/M metagenome (GOLD analysis project Ga0129313, IMG submission 94436) | Orangutan group fecal microbial communities from fecal samples from Wisconsin, USA - O1105 metagenome | ecosystem: Host-associated > Mammals > Digestive system > Large intestine > Fecal...
AAATCGGAATTTTGCTTTCGATGACCAGAATGAAAATCGTTACCGTTGCGCCTGTTTTCACAAGCGTTGCGTGACATAAAAAGAATTCTATTTTAATATCAAAGTATCAAAAACAAAGGAGGTTCTTTTTATGTTGAAGGAATTAAAGAAAAACAAAATGAGTGTTGTTGCAACTGGAATTTTATTTATTTTATTTGGTGTTATGGGGGTATTAATTATTCCTATGATAGCAGTAATTGTAAAAATATCGAAGGCATTATCCCAAAAACATCCTAGGATATACAAGTATAGTATGATTGCTTTTATCGGTATGTTATTGGCAATTAGCCTATTTTGCGTTGTTATTAAACATCAGATGAGTTTTCTTGTAATAGTTGCTTGTTTAGCAATAACATTATGCGACACTATTAAAAACAGATAATAAATGGAGTACAACTATGGAAATATCAGATTTGATTAAATCAGCTAGAATTGAAAAGGGCTTAACCCAACAACAACTGGCTGATGTTGTCTTTGTTACGCGACAGACAATTTCGAAATGGGAATTGGGAAAAAGTGTTCCTGACCAAGCCTCTCTTATATTGCTATACCAGTATTTGGACATCAAGGATAATGAGAAAAAACAGTTATCAAAGCTTATTTTTAATAAGCAAAATATTATATTAATTTTGATTGCAATCTTATTTTCTCCTATGGTTATTGGAGTACGTTTTATCTGTTGTAAAATTGATAAGATTGAAAATCGAAAAATTAAAGCGGTAATCAAGGTTATTGGCTTTGTTGTATTCTCATCGTATCTAGTATCTTTAAAAGAAAATGTGGCGTATTTGTTAATTGGTATATTTTCTCTGGTGTATTTGTTATATCAATTCTATTTGAGTGGATTGGAAACCAAATGATTTGTGTCAGCAAGTTTAAGGCAAGCGATAATTCATGAAATTCGCGTTTGTGGAGCAAAGCGGAACAATGAAAGCCCCAGTGGGGCTTTTAAGCGACCGAACGGTCTTGCGTAGCAAGATGGAGGGGCCTCGCCCCGACAAATTCCAGTTTGCCGGATCGTTGAAAAAATCAAAAACCCTGTAACGTTTTCTCCCTTTCTGCGTTATTAGGGTGAAAGCACCCGAAAAGGAGGGAATGTTCATGAAAATGGAATGTGAAGTGATCCGGGACCTGCTGCCCCTGTATGCAGAAAAGATCGCCAGTCCCGCAACCAATGCTCTGGTAGAGGAGCATCTGGCGCAGTGCGAACGCTGCCGCACAGAGCTGGAACAGATGGAAAAGCCGCTGCCGGTGCAGCCGGAGCGGCAGCCGGAGGCACCGCTGGAAAATATCCGCAGGACCCTGCGCAAAAAGAGCATCCGCACGGCGGCAGCAGCGGTGCTGACGGTGCTGTGTGCCGTGGGGCTGGTGTTCTGGATGGGCAGTGCCAAAGCCCCGGTGACGGTGGAGCAGGCAAAGATCTGGACCTACAACAAACGGGAAGAACAGGCAGACCTCTGTGTGCTGGAAGTACAGGGGAAAAATGTCCGGCTGGAGCTGGAAGGCTCCTTTAACTGGGGCAAGCCCTCCATCACGGTACGGGCGGTGCGCTACACCTTCCCGGGCATCCACAAGGCACTGGAAGGGCTGCTGGGAGCAGGAGCTTCCGATACCAGCATCGCAGTTTCCAGTACTCAGCTGCTGACCGTGAAATGCGCCGACGAGACCCGCCGCTACCGGGATGGGCAGCAGGTGCAGCGGTATATCCTGAAAGAGGCAGACGGCACCCAGACCGAGGTCTACGCACCGGAGGGAGACTACACGCTGGAAAACGGCGTGGTGGAGAAGGGCTGACGATGGACATGGACACCATTTACCGGCTCTACTTCCGGGATGTGTTTCTGTTTTTAAAGGGGCTTACCGCCAACGACGGGCTGGCGGAGGAGCTGACCCAGGAGACCTTTTTCCGGGCGCTGAAAGGGCTGGAACACTACGACGGCAAACAGGATGTGCGGGCGTGGCTGTTCACCGTGGCACGCAACGCCTGCTACGACCACTGCCGCCGGGCAAAGCACGCCGCCCCTCTGGAGGATGCGGAAACAAAAGCCGCCGACAGCCCGGACATTGCCCAGCTGCTGGTGGATGAGGACGCCGCTTTTACGGTGCACCAGTGCCTTCACGCTCTGGAGGAGCCCTACAAGGAGGTGTTCAGCCTCCGGGTCTTCGGGGAGCTGCCCTTTGAAAAGATCGGAGCGATCTTTGGGCACAACGCCGCCTGGGCAAGGGTGACCTATTACCGTGCCAAGACCCGGCTGCAGACCCTGCTGCAGGATAAAGAATGACAATTTCCGTCACAGCATAGAGCAACGCCCCCGACCGTTTTCTGCGGTCGGGGGCGTTGGCGTATCAGAAAAAGATCAGGAAATGGAATCCACGTCCCACTTCATGCGGACGGCGTCGGCACCGTCCAGCTTCAGGTGCAGGGCGGCGGCGTTGTCCCGTGCCTGCTCCGGGGTCCGTGCACCGCACAGCACATGGAGCCCGGGGATCATCCGGGCGGTGAGGGCGATGACCAGCTGGGTCAGGGTGCAGTCGTACTTTTCGGTAAGGTCCTTCCAGTTTGCCAGCATGGCAAGCGCCTGTGCCCGGCGTGCAGGCTGGAAGCTGGGGTTAGAGTTCCGGGTGCTGCCCTCCGGGTAGGTGGTGTCCATGGTCACCTTGCCGGTGAGCAGACCCTGTTCCAGGGGAGAGTATGCCTGTACCGACACCCCCAGCTCCTTGCAGGTGGGCAGGAGCTGCTTTTCGATGCGGCGGGTCAGCAGGCTGTACTTTTCCTGGATCACGTCCAGCTCGCCGTAACGGCAGTAGCCCCGGATGATGTCAGCGGTGACGTTGGATGCGCCGATGGCACGGATCTTGCCCTGCTCCTTCAGCTTCATCATTGCCTCCACCGTTTCCTCCAGAGGGTAAAGCCCAAAATCCGGGGTCTGCCAGTGGGTGTACAGCACGTCCAGATGATCGGTGCCCAGACGGCGCAGGCTGTCCTCCACGTCCTCGATGATGCTCTGGGCGGACAGGTCCCGGTAGACGGTGACCCCGTCCACCACCTTGTGGAGCACCGGGGTCTCGTGGCGCCATTCCAGACCGCACTTGGTGGAAAGCACCACCTTATCCCGGTCCAGATGCTTCAGCGCTTCGCCCACCACGGTCTCGCTGTGGTACAGCCCGTAGATGGGGGCGGTGTCGATCCACTGGATGCCTGCCTCCACGGCGGCAAGGATCGCCTTGACCGACAGGGCGTCGTCGTTGTCGCCCCACCATGCACCGCCGCCGATCGCCCAGGTGCCCATGCCAAGAAAGGGCACCTGGATGCCGCTCTTGCCAATGTTGATGTTTTTCATATACGTTCCCTCCTGCCAGCAGTGTTTCCCCCGGAGGGGACCCTTTATTCGATAGCTGACATACTACGTTGTATTTTTTATTCTACAAAAAGAGAGCTGCAGCCACGGGGCACACCCCGCACCGCAGCTCTCCTTCAACTTAGATATTGCCGAACTCGCTAAGTTCCAGCGTTTCGTTGTGGGTCTCTGCCCAGCGCACCGCCCAGTCGGAGGTGAACAGCAGCAGACGGTTGCCCTTCATATCCTCCACAGCCTTGGTGTCGCTGGTCAGGTCCAGATCCCGGAGGTTGTAGGTGTCGGGGTCGTTCTTCACCCAGCGCAGCTGTTCAAAGGGCAGCTGCTGCATCCGGATCTCCACGTTGTATTCGGTGTTCAGGCGGTACTCCAGCACTTCCAACTGCAGCACGCCCACGACGCCGACCACCACTTCTTCCATGCCGCCGCCCACTTCCCGGAAGATCTGGATGGCGCCCTCCTGAGCGATCTGCTCCATGCCCTTCACGAACTGCTTGCGCTTCATGGTGTCCTTCTGCTCGATGCGGGCAAAATGCTCGGGAGAGAAGGTGGGGATGCCTGCAAACTGGACCTTCTTTTTGCCGGTGCACAGGGTGTCACCGATGGAGAAGATGCCCGGGTCAAACAGACCGATGATGTCGCCGGCGTATGCCTCGTCCACGATGGCACGGTCCTGTGCCATCAGCTGGGTGCCGGTGGCAAGCTTGATGTTCTTGCCCTGCTGCACATGGTATGCTTCCATGCCCCGCTCAAACTTGCCGGAGCAGATCCGCATAAAGGCGATGCGGTCCCGGTGTGCCTTGTTCATGTTCGCCTGGATCTTGAAGATGAAGGCAGAGAACTCGTCCCGGCAGGGATCCACCGCCTCGCCGGTGAGGCAGTCTACCCGCGCCAGAGGGGCGGGGGTGAGCCGCAGGAAGTTTTCCAGGAAAGGCTCCACGCCAAAGTTGGTCAGGGCAGAACCAAAGAACACGGGGCTCAGCTCGCCCCGCTGCACCTTGTCCAGATCAAACTCCTCGGCAGCGCCGTCCAGCAGCTCGATCTCGTCCGACAGCTGCTGGTGCAGGTAGGGGGTCAGCAGATCGTCCAGAGAGGGATCGCCCAGCTCTGCCTCGATCTCGTCCACCTTTTTGACACCGTTGGCACGTCCATCGCTGGAGAAGGCAAGGACCTTCCGGGTATTGCGGTCGAACACGCCCTTGAACTCCTTGCCGCAGCCGATGGGCCAGTTCATGGGGTAGGTCTTGATGCCCAGGATCTCCTCGATGTTTTCCATCAGCTCAAAGGGGTCCCGTGCCTCCCGGTCCATCTTGTTGATAAAGGTAAAGATGGGGATGTGACGCAGGGTGCACACCTTGAACAGCTTGATGGTCTGTGCCTCAACGCCCTTGGCGGCGTCGATGACCATGACGGCAGAGTCGGCTGCCATCAGGGTGCGGTAGGTGTCCTCCGAGAAGTCCTGATGTCCCGGAGTGTCCAGAATGTTCACGCACTTGCCGGCGTAGTTGAACTGCAGCACCGAGGAAGTCACCGAGATGCCGCGCTGCTTCTCAATGTCCATCCAGTCGGACACAGCGTGCTTGGCGCTCTGCTTGCCCTTGACGGAACCTGCCTGATTGATGGCTCCGCCGTACAGCAGCAGCTTTTCGGTGAGGGTGGTCTTACCGGCGTCGGGATGGCTGATGATAGCAAACGTCCGGCGGCGCTGGATCTCTTCACGATTTGTCATAAAAATAAGATTCTCCTGATTCGGATAAAAACTCCCTCAGTCAGACCTTTGCAGGTCTGACAGCTCCCTCGGGGAGGGAGCCTTTATTCCTGCGGTAGGACGACAGCCTCCCTCTCAGAGGGAGGTGGCATCGCGCAAGCGATGGCGGAGGGAGTTCGGTTTTACACATACGCACCCTATTCTATACGAAAACGGGTGATAATGCAAGAGTTTTCGTTATTTTTTCAGGATGATGCAGGGCAGAGGGGCGGTATCTGCCCAATTGGCAAAATCACACACCAGCACGGTGAAATCTTTCAGCGGAAGTGCCCGCAGCCATGCCAGCACCGCCTGTTTCTCATCGGTGCCGATGACCTGCCCGCTGTAGAGGATGGCGCTGACCACTCCCCCGGGGCGCACCGCCTGCAGGGCGGCTTCCAGCGCCGGGATGCTGCTTTGGGCGGTGGAGAACACGGCGTGGTCTGCCCCGGGCAGCCAGCCAAAGTTGAACATCACCGCATCGGCGGTGCCGGGCTCTACATACTGCAGCAGGTCGGTGTGGCTGGTGCAGACAAGCTCGTACCGGTCGGCGGGCACGCCTGCCCGCTCCAGCCGGGCACGGGTGGAGGCGATGGCGTCGGGCTGGATGTCAAAGCCCAGCACCCTGCCTGCCGGGGCGGTGATGCCGCACAGAAAAGCGGTGTCGCCGCCGTTGCCGCAGGTGGCATCCACGCACAGCCGGGGGCTTTCCAGCCGGGCGGCAAGAAAGTCCTGTATGAACTTTACGGCGGTCAGGTCCGGGGTGCGGCGGCGGCAGAGCCGGTCTCCCTCCGCTTCAAAGCCAAATTTAGCCCAGAACGCCCCTTCTCCCGGCTCCGTCGGCAGGGGAGCGGTAAAAAGGGTGGCAGTCTCCCGGTCATAGCCGCCAAAGGTGCGCAGCACCTCCTTCAGCAGGTAGGAGCCGTAGCCCTTGCGCCGCCACCGGGGCAGGATGCAAAGCCCCGCAAGGTCCGCCCCCTTTGCTGTGGGCTGAAGGGTGCAGGACCCGATCTCTTCTTTTTCCTTGTAAAGGGCAAAGCCCCGGGGAGTGCGGCGCAGTTCCATGACAGTTCCTCCTTGACGACCATACAGCCAGCGGATAAAATAGGGGAAGATCCCCGGCTTTTACAATACCCATTCCGGCGGAAGCTGTCAAGGGGAAAAGCAGGACCTTATTTCACAGTTTCTTCACGGCACCAGCGATGGATTTTCACAATTGACCGCTACAATAATGACAGCTCAGAGGAACGGCATTCCTGTGAGAGGATCCTGGAAGGGAAGGAAGTATTCAGTATGGACAACGAGAACAAGTGGGAATTCAATTATTCCTCTTCTAATAACCCTGCCGGCACCCCCGGTGCAGGCAGTGGCTACCCCAACGTGGGCAGCAGCGGTCTGAACACCGCAAACCGGTACAATCAGTACGGCTATGAGGACCCCCTCCCCCGGGAGGAGCCCCAGCAGCCCACCGGCGGGGCAACGCCCCCGCCCAATGTGCCTCCCATGACCGGGCAGCAGGGAGCACCTCAGCCGCCCAGAAAGAAAAAACACGCCGCCGACGGCGGGCGCATCGTCCGCAGCGTGGTGGCGTTGGTGCTGGCAGGGGCAATGGGCTTTCTGGGCGGCTTTGCCGGGGCGCAGCTCAGCGGCGGCACCAACCGGGTGGTCATCCAGCAGGCGGCACCCTCTGCCTCCTCCGGCAGCGCCGACAGCTCCATCAGCTCGGCAGCAGCAGCCGGCAGCAGCCTGACCACTGAGCAGGTGGCAGAGCTGGTGAGTCCCAGTGTGGTGGTCATCACCACCGAGCAGGTAGTTTACTCTCAGTGGTCCTGGTACGGACAGAGTCAGGTGGAGAGCGGTGCCGGCAGCGGCGTCATCATCAGCTCCGACGGCTATATCCTCACCTGTGCCCATGTGGTGGATGGAGCTTCCACCATCACGGTGACCATTGACGACAAGGACTATTCCGCCACTCTGGTGGGAGAGGATACCACCAGCGACATTGCAGTGGTCAAGATCGATGCCACCGGGCTGACGCCTGCCACCGTAGGCGACAGCGATGGTCTGAAGGTGGGGCAGAACGTCATGGCAGTGGGCAACCCGCTGGGTGAGCTGGGAGGCACCGTCACCGGCGGCATGATCAGCGCACTGAACCGCAGCGTCACCATCCAGGGCTCCAGCTCCACCAACACTATGTCCCTGATCCAGATGGACGCATCCGTAAGCCCCGGCAACTCCGGCGGTGGTCTGTTCAACATGAGCGGTGAGCTGGTGGGCATCGTCAACGCCAAGTCCTCCGACAGCGACGCCGAGGGTCTGGGTTTTGCCATCCCCATCAACGACGCCATCAAGGTGGCGCAGCAGCTGCTGGAAAACGGCTATGTCACCGGTCGCCCCTATCTGGGCATCACCTATCTGGGTGTGGAAGACGCTCAGACCGCAGCACAGCTGGGGGTCTCTGCCTACGGTGTGTATGTGGTGGACGTGGTCAAGGGCGGTCCTGCCGAGGCAGGCGGGCTGAAAGCGGGGGACCGTATCGTCAGCATTGACGGCACCGAGATCGGTACCAAGGACGATCTCAGCAGCCTGATGCAGACCCACAGCGCCGGAGATGTGCTGTCCATCACCGTGGCACGGGAAGGACAGATGCAGACCGTCAGTGTGACGCTGGGAGAGAAGAACGCTTCCAACAGCTGATTTCCGGGCACAAAAGAATAGAACAAGCAGCAGGGGCTGCGGACCTGACGGTCCGCAGCCCCTGCTTTGTCATTCCAATATCTGCGATCTCTTACACCAGCCCAAGGATGGTGGCGCTGCAGGGGGCAAGCTGTACCTGCCCGGTGCACAGGGGACTGTCTCCCCGCCACAGGAAGGAGGAGGTGCCGTCGCAGAGCAGCTTCCAGCGTCCTGCCGGCAGGGGCACGGTGTGGCAGCAGTCGGTGGGGTTGTAAAAGACGCACAGCGCCTGCCACTGTGCCCCGTCCCCCGGGGCGGCAGGCAGGGTCCAGCCCACCAGAGGCTGTTCCAGAGAAAAGAACTGCAGCGCATCGGGGGCATGGCGGTCGGAGCTGCTGAGCCGGGGGAAGGCGGCACGAAGCCCCAGCAGACCCCGGTAGTAGTCCACCAGCGGGTAGTATCTGCCGGCACGGTCCCAGTCCAGCCGGTTCAGGGCGGGGGAGGAGCGGTAGCTGTTGCCCGCTCCTTTTTTGGTCCGGGCAAACTCCTCTCCCGCCTGCAGAAAGGGCGTGCCAAAGCAGGTAAGGCAGATGCCTGCGGCAAGGCGGTTCTGTGCCAGCGCAGCGGGGTCGGCGGCGGCAAACTCCGGGCGGCTGTACCGCACCAGAAGCAGCTTGTCCCACAGGGTAAAGTTGTCGTGGGCGGAGACGTAGTTTACCATCTGGCTGGGGGCATGGGGCGGCAGCCGGTCGCTGCGGCACCACGCCGCCACGGCGGCACCGATGTCCCAGAAGCTGCCGGGTCTGCCCTCCACATACCCCGGGTCCCGGGGGTCAAAGCAGCTGCCCTTGATGGCGTCCCGGGTGTCGTCGCAGAAGATGCCGATGCGGTCGCTGAGCATGGCAAGGTTTGCCTTGTTTGCCTCGTACCGGTGCAGCTGGCTTGCGCCGCCCTGCCATGGCTCGCCGTACAGCAGGATATCCCGCCCGCCGGGCAGACTGTCCAGAGCGGCACGGAGGGCATTCATGGTCTCCACGTCATAGAGCCCCATAAGGTCGAACCGGAAGCCGTCTATGTGGTACTCCTGCGCCCAGTAAAGCACCGAGTCGATGAAGTACCGCCGTGCCATGAGCCGCTCGCTGGCAAACTCGTTGCCGCAGCCGCTGCCGTTGGAAAGGCTGCCGTCCTCATTCTGGCGGAAAAAGTAGTAGGGCACCGTGTTGTTCAGCACATTTTCGGTGCGGTACATGTGGTTGTACACCACGTCCATCACCACCCCGATGCCTGCGGCGTGGAGGGCGGCGATCATGGCTTTGCACTCCCGGATGCGCACCTCGCCCCGGTGGGGGTCGGTGGAGTAGCTGCCCTCCGGGATGTTGTAGTTGGTGGGGTCGTAGCCCCAGTTGTACTGCCGCAGCAGGGGGCGGCTCTCGTCCACACTGCCAAAGTCGAAAATGGGCATCAGCTGCACATAGCCCACTCCCAGATTTTTCAGGTAGTCCAGACAGGTGGGGTGGATGCCCTCTCCCCGGAGGGTGGTGCCCTGCTGGGTAAAGGCAAGGAACTTGCCCCGCCACGCCGGGCGCACCCCGCTGGCGGGGTCCTGAGAAAAGTCCCGGACGCTGACCTCCCACACCGTGCGGCGGCAGGGGGGGATCACCGGGCGGGTGTCCCGCTGCCAGCCGGAAGGGGCGGTGCGGGACAGGTCCACGATCATGCTGCGGGTGCCGTTGACACCGGCGGCGCGGGCGTAGGGGTCGCCGGTCTGCCGGGTGACCCCGTCCACGGTGACATCAAAGGTGTAGTAGCGTCCGTGCTGGTCGCCGGGGAGCCAGATGCTCCACACGCCCTGCCCGTTGCGCTGCAGCGGCAGGGGACCCATGGAGCTGCCGCCGTCGCCCCGGCGGTACAGCCGCACCGTTACCGCCTGCGCCGTAGGTGCCCACAGCCGCAGCCGGGTGCCGGCAAGGGAGTAGTCTGCCCCCAGCGGTCCGTGCCAGAGGGTATTGCGTGCAAAGCTTTGGCTCTCGTACAGCGTCTTCAGCTCTGCGGGGGTTTTTGCACTCATGGTTTCTTCATTCCTTCTTGCGAGTTTCCAATGTATTTAGTGTAAACAACCCGGCGCTATTTTGCAAGAGGAAAATGACTTGCGCCGCCGCTCTTGCAAATCGGCGGGGGATAAACTATACTGAAAGAAAAACCATGGAGGGACAGCACAATGGCGTATACCGACGACTGGGAGAACCTGATGAACGGTGTGTTTGGCGCAGGGGGAAAGCTGCGGTTTTCTCCCGGCGCACAGCCGGAGGCAGGCACCGATCCCGGCAAGGCTCCGGCAGACCTGAACGCCGCCCTGCTGGCACAGCAGCGGCAGCTGGACGAGCTGCTGAAGCAGCAGAACGCCCGGCTGAAAAAGCAGGACCAGGACACCCGCACAGCGCTGGAGGACAGCCGCCGGATGCTGCGGGATATGGAGGAGGAAGGGCTCCTTGCCAAGGGCACGGCAGATGTGCCGGCGGAGCATCTGGGCAGCTTTGAGGGGCTTGCCGCCGAGGTAAAAAAGACGGTGCTGGGGCAGGATGCCTTTGTGGACAGCGTGGTCCGTGCCATGCGCCGCCCCTTTGTGCAGGGCACGATGCCCCCGGCTGCCCGGAATGTGATCCTGCTGTGGGGGAAGCCGGGCACCGGGCGGCACTTTACCCTTGCCCGGACGGCGCAGGTCATGGCGGCACGGGGGCTTTTGCAGAGCGAAAAGACCGCCGTCATGGACCTTGCCCTCTACCCGGACCCCGGTGCAGAGAAGCTGTTTTTGCAGGACCTGTACGCCGCCCTCCACGCTCCGGGGGAGATCTTGCTTTTTGAGCACTACGAGAGCTGCCACCCGGGCTTTCTGCGGACCCTTGCGGACCTGGCGGTAAAGGGCAGCGCCCCCCTGTCCAGCCGGTATCTGGTAAACAAGGAAGGGGTGCTGGTGGACGCAGGCACCGCCCTTGCGCCGGGCACCGTGAGCCGCATCGACCCCTGCGGCAAGTACCTGATCTTTTTCTCCGCCAAGGGACGGGAGGGGCTGGCAGACAAGTTCGGCGCAGCCTTTGTGGATGCCGTGGGGGATGTGTGCCGGACCGGCGATTTTGCTCCGGAGGATCTGGCGGCGCTGGCGGCGCAGCAGCTCAACGGGCTGGCGCAGCGGGTGAACACCCGGCTGGGACTGACCCTTTCTGCCGGGGCGCAGGTCCGGGACTATGTGGCGGCACAGTTTTCCGCCAAAAAGGGGGTGCCGTCTCTGGGAGAGTGCTGCAACAGCATCTTCCACGCCCTCAGCGAATTCTGCCTGCAGACCGACGCAAAGCTTACCGGCACGGTGACCCTTACGGTGGAGCCGGAGGGAATGTATTTCCGGCTCAACGGGGAGGAGCCCCGGAAGATAGAGGACCTGCTGCCTGCGGGGTACACCGGGGCGGTGGAAGCGGTGCGCACCCAGCTGAAGGAGCTGGTGGGACTGGACCCGGTAAAGGAATATGTCTTTGGTCTGGCGGACAACCTGCAGGTGCAGCAGCGCCGGGCGGCGGCAGGCTTCAAGACCGCAAGCCTGTCCATGCACATGATCTTTACCGGCAACCCCGGCACCGGCAAGACCACCATTGCCCGGCTGGTGGCAAAGTACCTGAAGGCGATCGGTGCCCTCAAGGGCGGACAGCTGGTGGAGGTGAGCCGGGGCGATCTGGTGGGACGCTACACCGGACACACCGCCCCCCTGACCAACAGCGTCATCCAGAGTGCGCTGGGCGGGGTGCTGTTCATCGACGAGGCGTACAGCCTTTACCGGGGGGAGCAGGACAGCTTTGGGCTGGAGGCGATCGACACCCTTGTAAAGGGCATGGAGGATCACCGGGAAGAGCTGGTGGTCATCCTTGCGGGATATACAAAGGAGATGGAGACCTTCCTTACCGCCAACAGCGGTCTTGCCAGCCGGTTCCCCAACAAGATCGAGTTCCCGGATTACACGGCAGAGCAGCTGCTGGATATCACCCGGCTGCAGGCAAAGAGCAAGGGCTACCGGCTGGAGGAAGGCTGCACCCGGCTGCTGCTGGACTACTACACCCGCCGGCAGGCGCAGAACAGCCGCACCGCCGGCAACGGACGTCTGGCGCGGAACACGCTGGAAAAGGCGATCTTCAACCAGAGCCGCCGCCTTGTGGCGGAGCCTGCCGCCCAGCTGGACCTGATCCTGCCCGGGGATCTGGAATTTGAGGAATAAAAAAACAGGAGGGATCTTGGATGAAAAGACTTGTGAAAAAATGGATGTCCGTACTGCTTGCCGGTACGCTGCTGCTGTGCATGACGGCGGGGCTGACCGGCTGTGAGGGTGGCGGCGGGGCAGAAGACCCGCTGACTGTCACCTATCGCAACTTTGTGCAGCAGAATTTCTCCCATGACTACATCGCCTTTAAAGCGGACGTGACCCATGACGGGGTGGATGATCTGATCGTGATCGACAAGTCCCATGAAGAGGGTCCGGACTATATCACCTATGGTCATATCTACACCTGCTATTACGGAACGGTGGTGCGGCTGGCAACCAAGAGCGATGCCACGGTACATTCCGGCGGCGGACAGTTTTCCTGGGTGATCCGTCCGGTGGGCAATGGGTATTACAACCTCATCAGTGAGGAGGGTACTCTGTATCAGGGCAGCGGAGATATCGGATTGTATGAATATTACATTGATGTTGATACCCAAAAAATCCATCTGGTAAAGGAATACGACCGGGTCGAAACCAAAACGCCGGTAAGCGATGCACGCTGGGAGCAGTATCTGAGCATCGGAAACCGTGCTCTGCAGGGGACCTGCAGCCTGTATATCTATCAGTCTGGCTGGGATTTTAACGAACCGCCGCTGGCGGCTTCGCTGGTGATCGCCCGGGGCTGAGGCATACGCTTATAAAAAAGGACGCCGCACAGCATGCGGCGTCCTTTTTTGTGCAAAACGCACGAAAATGCGTCCGGAATTTTTCAGCTGGAACCGACAAAAAACCTTGCGGGGAAAGGGAAAAATCTGGTACGATAAAACCGGAGAGTGTGTCTCCCTCAGTTTACACAGGAAAGGAAGGGTCCCCATGAAAAAGCTTGTAAGACTGACCGCACTTCTTTTGGCAGGTGCATTGCTGCTGCTGATGACAGCATGCGGAGCCCCTGCCCCTCTCTCGGAGGCAGAGGCAAAACAGGCACTGCTGGACGAGATCAATGCCGTCCGTGCCTCCCGGGGCTGGAAGCCGCTGGATGAGGTGGACAGACTCTCCCAGTATGAGAATCAGTGGATGGCAGCCTTCCGGCTGAAGGAAAAGACCGTGGTGACCAGTCAGGAAGCTCCCGGGGCATACGATACATGGTTTTACAATACCCAGCATGATTCGGAATATATCGTCAATAAGGAGACGGGTCATGTGGCAGACCGGGAGAAGGGCGAGTTTTCCCTTGTGGCTGCTCTTGAAGTCCAGAATGGCAAGGTAAAGCTGCCGCAGGAGATCGCCCAGAAGGCGGATGCCTATGGCGAGGAGAGAGACATGATGATCGGTCTTGTGGTGGCGCAGATCGGCGGAAAGATGTATTTCTCCTACACCACCTACCGGGGGCGGTAACAGCCCTTTTTGCCCGGAAACTGCCGGGCGCAAAACAGCGAAGCCTTAACAGGAACAGCAAAACACCGGAGCATCGGGAGACGCTCCGGTGTCTTTTTTACTGGTGCTGTTCTGCCAGTTTTTGCACCATCTCGTGGAGCTGGGCACGCACTTCGGCAGGTGCTACCACCTCCACCTTGCCGCCAAAGCCGCAGACCCAGCCGTAGAACTGAGGGCTGACGCACACCGGCACATCAAAGTGGAAGTGCTCCCCATCGGTTTCCGGCAGCAGCATGACCGTCTTGCCAAAGCGGTCCCGCATGGCGGTCTCCAGATCATTGACGCACCGCAGGGTCACCCGGTACTCATCTCCGCCGAACATGTTGAAGTGCTTGCGCAGGTAGGAGGGCAGGTCAAATTTCCGGAACGCCTCTCTGCCCCGGCGGGGCAGGTCCAGCACCGTGACGCCGGACATCCGGTCCACCCGGTAGTTGCGGATGTTGGCGGGGTCTTTTTCATCCTGATAGGCAATGAGGTAGTAAAAGCCTCCGTCCCATGCCAGCTGCCAGGGGCTGACGGTGCGGTTGGCATCGCCTTTGTACCGGAACCGCACCATTTTGCCGCTGTTGATGGCGTTGTGGAGGGAGTCGATGCTGTACAGAAGCGCCTGATTGTCGCTTTTGGGGCGTCCGTCCACATAGACCTGACGCTGGAGCTGGGAGCCTTGGTACTCGGAGCACAGCGCCTCCAACTTGTGGATGATGCGCTTGCTGGTGCGTGCGGACACCACGCTGCTGGACTGCACGGCATCCACCAGCAGCTTCAGCTCAGAAAGCTCAAAGGTGCGGCTTGCCAGCCAGTAGCCGCCGCCCCGTCCCCGCTGGAGCTGGATGTCGTAGCCCAGAGACCGCAGGGTCTCGATGTCGCTATAGATACTTTTGCGCTCTGCAAGGATGTTCTGCTGCTCCAGCAGCTGCACCAGCTGGGGTACGTTGAGCAGATGTTCTTCGTCGGTCTTTTGTTCCAGAATGCGCAGAAGCGCAAGGAGCTTGGATTTCTGTCCTTCCTGCTTGGGCAGGGTGAGCACCTCCGGTTTTTTTATTCAGGGGATCGCAGCTGCAGGTCATTCCGGCAGCTTTTTGTCAAAGGCGGCGCGCCGCTGGGTGGACAGCCGGAACATCTGTTCCAGCTTGTCCCGGTCCTCTGCCACAAGAGCGGCGCGGAGCTGCTGCAGGGCAGAGTCGAACTGGTCGATCTCGGAAATAAGATTCTCCTTGTTCCACAGGAAAAGCTCCGCCCACATCTTGTCGTTGATCCGGGCAATGCGGGTCAGGTCCCGGAAGGAGTCGCCGGTATACTCGCACAGGGAGGTGTTGTCATTGGCGCACATAAGGCTTACGGCAATGGCGTGGCACAGCTGGCTTACATAGCCGATCATCCGGTCGTGCTCCTGCACCGTCAGGGTGCAGATGTGCTTAAAGCCCAGCACCTGCGCCAGCTCCTGCGCCCACTGGATGGCGGCGGGGGTATTCTTTTCGGTGGGGGTGATGATGAAGTTGGCGGGGGCAAAATTTACCTCGGCGGCGTGCTCCACGCTGGAAGTCTCCCGTCCCGCCATGGGGTGGCTGGCAATGAACTCCACCCCTTCCGGGCACATTGCCTGTATCGGCTCCACCAGCCCGGTCTTGACGCCGGACACGTCGGTGAAGATGCAGCCGGGTTTCAGCAGCTGCCCGTAGGTCCGGAACCAGTCCAGAAGGGCAGTGGGGTACAAGCCAAAGATGATGTGGTCGGCGCTGCGGACCAGGTCCTCAAAGTCCCGGGTCCTGCCGCTCTGGATGTAGCCCTGGTCCAGTGCGTACTGCAGGTGTCCTTCGCTGCGGTTGATGCCGTCTACATGGAAGCCTGCACGGGTCAGCTCCAGAGCGTACTTGCCTCCCAGCAGACCCAGACCCACCACCAGATACCGTTTTGATCTATCCAACATATTCTACCTCCGCACCCAGAGGCTTGACCGCCTCAAAAAACCGGGGCCAGCTCTTCTGGATGGATTCTGCCTCGTCCACCGTCAATGGCAGACCGGTGCACAGGGCGAGCACCGCAAGACTCATGACCACCCGGTGGTCGTTGTGCCCATGGAGGGGCGCAGCGGGGGCGTGGAGCCGGTGGGCACGGCCGGTGACCCGGATGGTGCCGCCCTGACTTTCCAGCACGCCGCCGCAGGCACGCAGTTCCTCTTCCATGGCGGCAATGCGGTCGCTTTCTTTCAGACGCAGCCGCTGGGCGTTGCGGATGACGGTGGTGCCCTGACACAGCAGCCCCAGCACCATCAGCACAGGACCCAGATCCGGGCAGTCCGCCAGATCGATGTCCACCCCCTGCAGAGGCGCCTTTTCAAAGGTGATGCCCTCTGCCGTAACAGTGAACTTTGCTCCGCAGCGGCGCAGGATATCCAGGATCGCCGCATCCCCCTGCAGGGTCTCCGGGGAAAGCCCGGTGAGGGTCACTCCGCCGCAGACGGCACCCAGCACAGCGGGGAACGCCGCCTGACTGTAATCCCCCTCTACGGTGTAATCCCGGGGCTGGTAGCTCTGCCCACCGGGGATCCACAAGGTGGTATCGTCCAGCCAGCGGCTCTGTACCCCAAAGGTCTGCTGCACCGAGCGGGTCATGTCGATGTAGCTGCGGCTCTCCACCGGCGGCACCAGATGGAGCCGGCTGTCGCCGGAAAGCAGGGGCAGGGCAAACAGCAGCCCGCTGATGAACTGGCTGGAAACATCCCCCGCAAGGGTGTAGTCCCCGGCAGGCAGCGCCCCCTCCACCCGGAGCCCGGCGGGAGAGGACTGGAACCCCAGTCCCTGCTGCCGGAACAGGGTCTCATACACCGACTGGGGACGCTCCATAAGCCGCCCCCGCCCGGTAAAGGTCACCGGCTGCCCGGTAAGGCTGGCAAGGGGGATAAGAAATCGCAGTGTGCTGCCGCTTTCGCAGCAGTCCACCGGGGCGGTAAGGGGCAGAAAATGCCCCAGCCCCTCCACCACTGCGTCGTCGGCACCGATGTCCACCTTTGCGCACAGCTGCCCGGCAGCGGCGAGGGTGGCGGAGATGTCCTTGCTGAACTCCAGATTGGTGATGTGAGAACTGCCCTTTGCAAGGGCGGCGCAGAGCACCGCCCGGTGCGCCATGCTCTTGCTGGGCGGGGCGGCAATGGTGCCGGAAATTTTGCGGGGAGATCGTGTTATTGTTACAAGCATAGATAAACCCTTTAGGCGGCTCGCCCTCTCCGTCATCGCTTACGCGATGCCACCTCTCCCGTAGTGAGAGGCTTTGGCAGTACGGCAAAGTTTCCGGTTTTGCCAAGGGCTTCCCCTTTGAGGAAAGACTTCCCCTGGTCGGGGGAAGATGTCACCGCAGGTGACTGAGAGGGTGAGGACATTTACTTTTTACATATCTCTGCCGATCGCCCAAGCCACCTGACGGCACTTTGCCATTGCCTGCGCAAAGGCGTCGGGGGTCAGGCACTGTGCGCCGTCGCTCCAGGCGTGCTGGGGATCGTAATGGACCTCCACCTCCAGACCGTCGGCACCGGCGGCAACTGCGGCGATCATCATGGGTTCCACAAGGTTTGCCTTGCCGGTGGCGTGGCTGGGGTCCACGATGATGGGCAGGTGGGTCTTTTCGTGGATGATGGGCACGGCGGACAGGTCCAGCGTGTTGCGGGTGTACTTTTCAAAGGTGCGGATGCCCCGCTCGCAGAAGATCACCTGCTCGTTGCCTCCTGCCATGATGTACTCGGCACTCATGATCCATTCTTCGATGGTGTTGCACAGACCCCGCTTCAGCAGCACCGGCTTGTGCATCTTGCCCACCGCCTTCAGCAGCTGGAAGTTCTGCATATTCCGGGCACCGATCTGCACCACGTCCACATATTCTTCAAACTCCGGGATGCGGTCCTCGCTCATAAGCTCGGAGACGATGGGCAGCCCGGTAGCTTCCCGTGCCCGGACCATGTCCAGAATGCCCTCGGTCTCCAGACCCTGAAAAGCGTAGGGGGAGGTGCGGGGCTTATAGGCACCGCCCCGGAACATGGCGGCGCCCCCTGCCTTGACGTTCTGAGCAATGCGCAGTGCCTGCTCCTGATTTTCGATGCTGCAGGGACCTGCCATGACGACGATCTTTTCGTTGCCGCCCACCTTCACGCCGCCGCAGTCGATGACCGAATCTGCCGGATGGAACAGGCGGTTGGCACGCTTATAGGGAGCGGACACCCGGGTCACATTGTCGATCCAGGGATTTGCCAGTACATCCCGCTCGTCGATCTTGGTGGTGTCTCCCACCAGACCGAACACGTTGTAGTCCTTGCCGGTGATCAGGGTTACATCCAGACCCTGCTTTTCGAACTTGTCAACGATCTTTTCAAGCTCTTCTTTGGGGGTGCCTTTTTTGGTGGAAATGATCATGGGAGTAGATTCCTTTCTGTTTTGATAAAGACCCTCTCAGTCAAAGCCTGACGGCTTTATTCGTGCGGACCGGAAGATGACGGAAAAGCTCCCCCCTCGGGGAAGCTGTCGCCGCAGGCGACTGAGAGGGTCGATTTGTCACATCACGATATGGGTCTTGGGGGTGCCGTCAGTGTGCAGCAGCTGTGCCAGATAGGCGCAGGCGTGGAGATAGCCCTGGGGTCCTTCGCCGATGAAATGTCCCTGACAGCCAAAGGAGACCACGTCGGTCTTGCGGAAGGGCTCGTGCTCGTCCGGGGCGTTCAGCAGCACCTCCACCGCAGGCACCCGGCACAGCCGCAGGGCGTCCAGGATCGCTACACTGGTGTGGGCGTAGCCGCCGGGGCTCAGCACGATGCCGTCCACCCGTCCGGCGGCAGCCTGGATCTCGTCGATGAGATCTCCCTCGTGGTTGGACTGGCAAAAGTCGGTCTCAATGCCCATCTGGGCACACGCCGCAGCCACAAGATCCATCATGCCGTCAAAGTCCAGCTCCCCGGGCATTCCCGGTTCAGAGTACCGCATCAGGTTGAGGTTGGGACCGTTAAGAATCAAAAATTTCATCCAGAGCCTCCATGGCGGCAGCAAGAGCATCCTCCAGCGTGCCGGTGTTGGGCACCACGGCGTCTGCCGCCTCCAGATACAGGGGGCGGCGCTGTACCTCCATGGTGCGCAGGGTATCCATGCTGGAGGACAGCGGGCGGTCGCCGCCTACGCTCAGCGCCTCCAGCGGGCGGTCGATAAACAGCACTACGCCGTTCTGGCGCAGGGCAAAAACATTTTCGGCGTTTTTTACGATGCCGCCTCCGCAGGAGATCAGCTGCCGGTTCTCCTTGCCAAAGCGCTGTGCTTCGGCGGTCTCCCGGACCCGGAACCCTGCCTCGCCTTCTGCGGCAAAGAGGTCCGGGATGCTGCGCCCGGCGGTCTTTACCACCTCTTCGTCCAGATCCACAAAGGTCCGTCCCAGCTGCTTTGCCAGCATCTTGCCGATGGTGGTCTTGCCGCAGGAGGGCATCCCGACGAGGACGATGTTCAGGGTGTCCCGCCGCAAAGCAGCGGTGATGCGGCGGATCTCGCCGGGGGCGTCCTCAAATTTTCTGCCCAGAAAATACTCGGCGGCGTACACTGCCTGTGCTACCAGCATTTCCAGCCCGCCTACCGCAACGGGGACCCCCGCCGCCTCGGCGCAGAGCACCAGCCGGGTCTTGTCCGGGTTGTAGACCACGTCCAGAACAGCTTCCAGACCGGGCATGGCGGCAACGTCCAGCGGGCAGACGCCTACGTTGGGGTACATGCCGGCGGGGGTGGTGTTGATGACGATCTGCGCCCCGCTGGTGACAGCCTGCTGATAGCTCAATTCGCCCTTTTCCGGGTCCGGCCGGCGGCTGACCGTCAGCACCTTTGCAGCGCCCTTGTCCAGTGCCACCGCACGGGTGGTGTTGTGGGTGCCGCCGGTGCCCAGGATCAGCACCGTCTTGCCCGCAAAGTCCACCCCGTGGGCGTCGCACAGGTGGGCAAAGCCTGCATAGTCGGTGTTGTAGCCGTAGAGCAGCCCGTTTTTGTTCACCACCGTGTTTACCGCCCCGATGGCTCTGGCAGGGGGGTCGATGTAGGTGCAGGATTCCATCACCAGCTTTTTGTAGGGGATGGTGACGTTGATCGCCTTAAAGGCACGGCGGCGCAGAAAGGCGCGTGCCTCTGCCTCGGTGGGCAGGGGACAGAGGTCGTACCGGTAGCCGCAGAGCATCTCGTGGATGATCTTGGAGTAGGAGTGTCCCAGTCTGCCGCCGATGAGTCCGTATTCCATCTCAGTTCGCCTCCTTGCGGAAGGTGGCGGGGCGGGTCATCCAGCCCTCGCCGTACCGTGCCGTCAGCAGGTCGCCCACCGCCAGTGCGGCGGCGCAGGTCTGCACGATGGCGGCACGGGGCACGATGCAGGGGTCGTGCCGTCCCTGAATGGACAGCTGTGCGTCCTTTTTGGAGATATAGTCCACCGTGTCCTGCTGTTTGTAGATGCTGGGGGTGGGCTTGACCGCCGTGCGGAACACCACCGGCATTCCGTTGGCGATGCCGCCGTTGATGCCGGCGTTGTGGTTGGTGGCGGTGACGATGTGCCCGTCCTTCATGCGGAAGGCATCGTTTGCCCCGGAACCCCGCAGGTCTGCAAAGCCAAAGCCGGTGCCAAACTCGATGCCCTTTACGGCGGGGATGGAGAAGGCAAGGTGCGCCAGCAGGCTCTCCACGCTGTCAAAATAGGGTTCGCCCACACCGGCAGGCAGCCCCAGAATGGCGGTCTCCAGCACGCCGCCTACGCTGTCGCCCTCGGCACCGGCGGAGCGGATCGCTGCTTTCATAGGTTCTTCGGCAGCGGCGTCCAGCACCGCAAAGCCCTCCTCTTTGGCGATAAGGGTCTGCACCTGCGCCGAAAGGGCGGCGGGGTCGTCCAGCGCAAAGGGGGTGTCCGAAATACCGGCGCACCGGGCAATGTGGGTGGCAATGTCGATGCCGGCACGCTGCAACGCTGCCAGCACCACAGCGCCGCCTGCCACCAGTGCGGCGGTGACCCGACCGGAAAAGTGTCCGCCGCCCCGGGCGTCCTGAAAGCCGTGGTATTTGGCGTAGGCGGTGTAGTCGGCGTGACCGGGACGGAGCAGGTCGGCGGTCTTGGCGTAGTCGCCGCTGCGGGTGTTCTGGTTTTCGATCATCAAAGCAATGGCAGTGCCGGTGGTGTGACCATCCACCACCCCGGACAAAAAGCGGATCCGGTCCGCCTCCACCCGGGGGGTGGACAGCCCGTCTCCCCGGGCACGGCGCTGATCCATGCACCGGGCAAGAAACTCTTCCTCCACCGGCACCCCCGCTGCCATGCCGTCCAGCACGGCACCGATGGCGCACCCGTGGCTCTCGCCGAAGATGGTCAGGGAAAGGCTGCTGCCGAAGGTGTTTTTCATGGCTTATTCCTCCATGCCCAGCAGGGGACCCAGCCCCTCCACCGGGATGGTCTCGGCACGCCAGCAGCCCAGCCCCGGCACCTTGATGACGGTGATCTGTCCGCTCTGCGCCTTTTTGTCGTGGAGCATCTCTGCCAGCACCTTTTCCTTGTCGTAGGTGGTGCGGGTGGGCAGACCCAGACGGCGGTACACGGTGCGTACCCGCTTCTGCAATGCCTTGGACTCGATCATGGGCAGCATGCCCAGCGCCACGCACTCCCCGTGGAAAAGCCCGGTGGTGCGGCGACCCTTGACGCCCTTTACCGCCTCGATGCCATGCCCGATGGTGTGACCGAAGTTCAGTGCCTTGCGCATGCCCTGCTCGGTCTCGTCCTGTTCCACGATGCTCTTTTTGAACCGCAGGCTACGGCAGATGATCTCGCCGATCTGAGCATCCACGTCTCCCTTTTCAAAGATGGAGAACAGCTCCGGGTCCGCCAGCAGGCTTGCCTTTACCGCCTCTGCCAGACCGTTGATGTAGTGGCGGCGGGGCAGGGTGGAAAGGGTGTCCGGGTCCACCACCACCAGCTTGGGCTGCCAGAAGGCACCCACGATGTTCTTGGTATCTCCCAGATCCACAGCGGTCTTGCCGCCGATGGAGGAATCGATCATGGAAAGGGTAGTGGTGGGGCAGTTGATGAAGTCGATGCCCCGCATATAGATGGCAGCGGCAAAGCCGGCAAGATCTCCCACCACGCCGCCGCCTACGGCGATGACCAGATCCCCTCGTCCCATGCCAAAGTCCAGCATCTGCCGCAGCAGGGATTCCAGGATCTTAAAGCTCTTGCTTGCCTCGCCCTGAGGCACCGTGATGATGCGGGCGTCCTTGCACTGGTCCGCCACCATCTGGGCGTACTGGGCGGGGACTCCGCTGTCGGTGACCACAGCCACCCGGCGGTCCAGCCGGGCAAACTGATAGAGATTTTCCAGCGAGCCGCTCTTGACGATGATGTCGTAGCTGCGCTCTCCCAGATTCATGGTGAGTTTGGTTCCGATAAATTCGCTCATTTCGTGTACACTCCTAACAGCCGCACCGTTCGGCAGGTGCGGTCCAGCTGACGCAGCAGCGCAGCGGTCTCGTCGCCGGTGGGGTCGCCCACCAGTTCCACGTAAAAATAATATTCAAAAGGCACATGGGGCATGGGGCGGCTCTTGATGGACTCCATGTTGAAGCCGCTGGCACCAATGATCTGGATCACCTGCGCCAGCTTGCCGGGTTTGTTGTCCACGGTAAACAGCAGGGAGAACCGGTTGCCCGCCGTGGGCTTTTCCCGGCTGAGGACGATGAAGCGGGTGGTGTTGTCCCCATCGGTGTTGATGCGGGGCACCAGCACTTCCAGCCCGTAAAGCTGCGCCGTCTCGGTGCTGGCGATCGCCGCCTTGGAGGGATCGCCGCTTTCCGCCACGAACTTTGCCGCCATGGCAGTGTTGGGCATGGCGGTGGCAGGCAGGCGGAACTGCTTTAAAAAGGTCTCGCTCTGGGCGATCGCCTGCTGGTGGCTGTAGACGCTGCGGATCTGGGAAAGCTGGGTGCCGGGCAGCACCAGCAGGTTCTGGGAGATGGGCAGGTCGTATACGTCCACCACCCACAGCTCCGGATGGTTGTAGCACAGGTCCAGCACCGCAGACACATCCCCGGCGTGGCTGTTCTCAAAGGGCACCACACCGTGGGCGGCATCTCCCGCTGCCACGGCGCTGAATACCTCGTCCCAGGTGGGATAGCTCACAGCCTCGGCGTGGGGGAACAGCGCCCGGAGGGCGATGTGGGCAAAGGCACCCTCCACCCCCTGATAGGCAGCACGGTTCTGCCCCAGCAGCTGTGCCTCGTACTGCTTGGCAATGTCCATCATGTGCTGGACATGGTCCCGGTAGTAGGGGCGCAGGGCAGGCTGCCGGATCCGTGCGGCAGCCTTTTCCAGCACTGCCGCTTCCCGTGCCGGGTCGTAGATGGGCAGACCGTGGGCGCGCTTGTATTCCGCCACCTGCAGCACCGCCGCCATCCGCCGTTCAAACAGGGCGGCAAGCTGGGCATCCACAGCGTCGATCTCGGTGCGTGCCTGTTCCAGTGTGTCCATGAGCTCACATCCTTTTACCATAAGATACCCAGTAAGTATACCATAACCGGGACGGAGAAACAACAAACCCTCCGGCATTCACAGGGGAGAAAATTTCAGATAAACTCCGGCAAAAAAGACGAAAATAGAAAACCGGACAGGAGAGACCCCTGTGCCGCAAAAACAAAAAACACCCCCGGCGGCACATCCGGCAGGCAAAGACCGGAGCGGGCGGGGGTGCGTGGTTCATTTTCGGTTTTTTATAAGGTCCTCCCGGCTGCGGGGGGAGCCGTAGTACCGTCCGTAGGGGTTATCCAGAGCGGCGGCAGAGGGCGGGCAGTGCCGGGGCGGGGCAGGCTGCACCCGGGGTGTGCGGTCAAAAACGAAGCGGCGGGCAGTTTCCCCGGGCTTTGTACGGAACCGCATGACCATCACCCCTGTGCCGAGGCGGTGCTGTGTGCCCCGGCGGTGAGCTTTGCCCACAGGGCGGTGCCGCCTTCGGTCAGCTGGGCGGAGGTGGTGTTCCATGCTCCCCGCAGACCCACATAGTAGTTTGCCAGCAGTGCCTGACTGCTGCCGCTGTTGCCGTTGGTGGCATCGGGGGTGTAATCCCCCAGTTCCAGCCCGGTCAGCACCGGACAGTCGGTCCAGCGGTAGACCATGTTCCACCAGTCGTTGTCCTCGTCGGACTGGGGCTGGCTGCCGTCCAGATACCGCAAAGCACCGGAAAGGTTCTGGAACCCGGCGGGATCGTAGAGGATGAAGATGGAACTGAGAGAGCTCTGCAGGTCGGTGGACAGCTTGGTGGTGCCTGCCATCTCCAGATAGGCGTCGGTGTCGTCTCCGTCAAACTGGATGGTGTAGACGTTGACCTTTACCACCACCTTGCCGTCGCCGTTCAGGTCCTCGCCGTAGGCGGCAAGGGTGTTTTCCAGGGCGGCGGTGGTGCTCTCCGGCAGATAGTCCGGGCTTACCACTGCCACGTTGTAGTCGGCGTGGGTGGTAAAGAAATACTGCCCGATAAAGGTGTACGCCACAAAGGCGACCACGAGACCGATGCAGAGGACCCATTTGAGGTTGTAATCCCACCAGTTTGCCCAGCGCTCTTTGCGGGTGTAGACCCGCTCCTTGCGGGGGGCGATGTCCTTGGGGTCAATGTCCCGTTCGTAACGATAACTTGCCATGAGGCGGTCTCCTTTGGATTTTTTGGATCACAGCTGTGCCAGAATGGTCTGACGCACGGCGTCCGGCAGCTGCTTCTGCTCCGCCTTGCTCATGCCGGCGGTCTGGATGGCGGGCAGCACCTTGATGCGGACGCTGCCCGGGCGGCAGCGGTTGCCGTTGGTCTCAAACAGACCTCGTGCACCGGAGATCGCCACCGGCACCACCGGAGCGCCGGTCTTGACGGCAATGCGGAAGGCGCCGTTCTTGAACTCGCCGGCGCCGCCTTCCTCACCCTTGTAGCGGGTGCCCTCCGGGAAGATGACAAAGCTCTTGCCGCCTTCCACGATGGCGGTGGCGTCGTTGAGGGCACGCACCGAGGCGCGCACATCGTCCCGCTGCACAAAGACGCAGCCCAGCAGCTTCATCCAGCGGTTCAGCAGGGGAATCTTTTCCAGCTCTTCCTTGGCAAGGATGCCATGGGGCTTATCCAGTCCTGCCAGCAGCAGGGGAATGTCATAGTAGCTGCGGTGGTTGCCCACAAAGACGCAGGGGCGGTCCTTGGGGATGTTGTCCAGACCTTCCACCATGAGGGAAACGCCGGTGACCTTCAGGATGCCCCGGCTCCAGCGGGGGATGTGCTGATCTACCAGCCGCTCCACCGTGGCGGTGTCCCCGGCGGCAAAGGCGCGCTCGGCACGGCGCAGGACTCCGTAATGTACGATCATATAGCCGAACAGATAGATAAACATCGCAATGGTGCGTAAAATGCTCATGGTAATTTCCTCCCTCTGGCATAAGCATGCCGGACCCATTGTAACACACTTTTTGAAAAAAAGGGAGAAATTTTGGTTTTTTTACATTTGAGGTTTCTGTACCCTTGCAAAATGGACAAAAGACGGGTATATTTATAGATGTAAAGTTGGCACAATGGCGCTTTCCCGGGGAGATGCCCCAGCCGGTGCCGCAAACGAATAAAGAGAGGTATTGTACAAACATGGGTTTGTTTCCTTCTGCTGGTGATTTCAAAGACGGGCAGGGCGTAGAAAAGGACGCTCCCCGCAAGACCGGTATGCGCCGGTTCTTCGAGCTGGTGGGTCGTGATATGTCCAGCATGTTCCTTGCCAACCTGATCACCTGTCTGGGCTTTGTGCCGGTGATCTGTCTGGTATATATAGGCTTTCTGATGAGCAACCTGCCGGTGATGCTGGTAAGCGCCGCAGTGGGCGGCATTCTGGCAGGTCCGGTGCTTGCCGGTATGTACGACACGGTGCTACGGGCGCTGCGGGACGAGGCAGGGTACTGGTGGGTGACCTACCGCCGTGCCTTCAAGCGGAACTTTAAGGCAAGCGTTCTGCCGGGGGTGCTGTACTGCGTGGTGGTGACCCTGCAGATCTTTCTGGTGTATTTCTGCTTCAATATGCTGTACCACGGCACCAACGTGGGCATTGCCCTGTGGGTCGCCACGGTGCTGAATCTGCTGCTGTTCCAGATGCTGTTCTCCTACATGTGGCCTCAGGTGGTGCTGCTGGACCAGCCTCTGGGTCAGACCCTGAAAAACAGCCTCAACTGCATGATCGCCTTTCTGCCCCATGCCCTTGCCGCCGCTCTGGTGCAGGTGCTGTTCTGGGGCGTGGTGATCCTGTGCATGCCGCTGGGACTGCTGCTGATGCTGATCTTCGGGTTCTGGTTCTCCACCGAGGTATCCTGCCAGATCGTCTACGGAGATCTGGACCGGGTGTTCCACATCGAGGAGAACATCCGCAAGATGAAGGATGCCCAGCTGGAAGCGGCACTGGAAGAGGACCGTGCCGGGGCAGAGGAGGACCAGTCCCGGTAACAGGGGGAAAAGGAGGGATGCCGGATGGAACAACGCAATAATCTGGTGCTGCAGGGCACCGAGACCTTCTCCCGGGGGCAGCTGGACAACGTTGCGCTGGAAAACGGCAGCCTTGTGCTGGACAGCGTGGCGGGACGCAGCCTGCAATACGGCAGCTACACTACCCCGGAGTTTGCCATGCCGGCGTTCTGCAACCTGAACGTGAGCTGGAACGCCTACGCACCCCGGAACACCATGGTGGAGGTGCGGTGCCGGGTGTATGCCGGCGGCGAATGGACCGGCTGGCTGAGCTTTGGCAAGTGGGCACCGGACTACCCCCGGAGCAGCGTCACCTCCCAGAGCGAGGACGGCATGATCTTTCTCATGGGGGACACGGTGACGGTGGCGACCCCCGGCGGCGGCACAGGCGTGCAGCTGCAGGTGAACCTTTCCACCAACGATGATAAGGTGTCCCCGGCGGTACGGCTGCTGGCGGTGGCGGTGCGCCCCCTTGCATGGGAAAAGCACAGCGGACACCCCCTGAACCGGCGGCTCTACCTGCCGGAATACTGTCTGGGAGCACACGACCCCGCCTTTGGGCGGGATATGGACCTGCCGCTGGTGATGGCGGCACTGATGAACCGGTGGGGTGAGGACATCCTGCCGGAAGAGGTCGCCTACGTCATGGAGGACATGGCGACCAGCAGCACCGGCAACGCCGCCTTTGCGGCGGCTGCAGCGGGCTGCTGCGGCTACCCCTGCTGGCAGGCGTGGATGGACCTGCAGGACCTGCGCAGCCAGATCCACGACGGATGTTCGGTGGCAGTGCAGGTGGAGCGCCGCATCCGGGGACAGAGCAATCCGGTGCGGGTGTGGATGGGTCTCCGGGGCTTTGGACACGACGACGCCGTCATGGCGGATTTTGTGCTCCTCAACGACCCCACCGCCGAGACCGATGGGGCAGTGAACTGCACCATGGCGCTGGTGGACTTTATGCGGTACTTTACCGGGCGTGCCATTGCCCTTCGTGCCCGTCCCCGGGATCTGGAGGCAAACCGCCCCCGCCGGATCCGCTGCGATCTGGACCCGGAGGGGGAGGCGGGCTGCTACTGCTTTTCCCGCCGGGGGCAGCGGGAGGCGCTGCCGGAAAACTTTTCCGGCTGGATCGCCTGCGCCCTCCACGACGGGGTGGCACACGCCACCACGGCACACCGCAATTTTTCCCGGATGGAGCGGACAGAGAGCGGCGGCATCCGCTTTCTGCCGGAGCAGCTGGAAGCCGGCGGCAGATACAGCGTGTACGCCGTGGACCAGACCGGCACCATGCGGGTGGCAGAGGTAAGGCTGCCCACACCTAAGACCCCCAAAGCACAGGACACGCCGGCTGCGCCGGCTGCACCGGAAGCTTTCAGGTGATAAAATTTTCATAATAGGAGGAACACACTATGGCAAAGACCATCATCACTTTGGGACGTGAGTACTGCACAGGCGGACGCTACATCGCAGAAGACGTGGCAAACGCACTGGGCGTAAAGCTCTACGACAAGGAGCTGATCACCATGGCAGCAAAGCGCTCCGGCTTGTCCGAAGAGGCAGTTGCCGCCAGCGAAAAACGGCACACCCACAGCCTGCTGTACAGCCTGTACACCATGGGCAATGAGCTGCCGCTGGGCGATCAGGTGTTCATTCTCCAGAGCCGCATCATCAAGCAGCTGGCAGAGGAAGGACCCTGCGTCATTCTGGGTCGCTGCGGCGACTATGTGCTGCGGGAGCGCAAGGACGTGCTGCGTGTGTTTGTGTACGCACCCAAGGAATGGCGTCTGGAGTACGCCAAGACCAATCCTCTCGTAAAGGCAACGGACGAGAAGGGCATCAAGGAAGAAGTGGAAAAGACCGACCGCAACCGTGCGGCGTACTACAACTACTACACCCAGAACCGCTGGGGCGATGCCCACAACTACGATCTGGCGATCAACGCCGCACTGGGCAGAGAGACCTGTGTCAAGATGATCCTGGATGCCGCTGCCGCCAAGGAGAAGTACTCCGGCTGAGGCAGACTGCCGCTGCGGAAAAATAACGAAGGAGCGTGGGCGGAGTGCATGGGCGCTCTGCCCACGTTTCGGATAAATAGACTTTTTCCGGCACTGCCGGAAGGGTCTGCATCCCCTAAAAATCCAAGGATAAAAAGGAGCAACTGTGGAAACTAAGCAACCCCAAACCTCTCCCGCCGAAGGGCGGGAAAACATCATGGGCACCATGGACATCAACCCCCTGCTGATCAAGCTCAGCGTGCCTATGATGATTTCCATGCTGGTGCAGGCGCTGTACAACGTGGTGGACTCGGTGTTCGTGTCCCATGTCAGCGAAAATGCCCTTACCGCCGTCTCGCTGGCGTTCTCGCTGCAGAACGTGATGATCGCCGTAGGCGTAGGCACCGGCGTAGGCGTCAACGCCCTGCTGAGCAAAAGTCTGGGCGAAAAGAACCAGCAGCGTGCCAATGCCACGGCGGAAAACGGCATTTTCCTGTCCCTGTGCAGCTTTCTGGTGTTTTTGGTGGTCGGTCTCACCTGCATGAAGCCCTACTTCTACGCCCAGACCAGTGACCCGGAGATCGCCCTGCAGGGCATCCGGTATCTGTCGGTGTGCAGCATCTTCAGTCTGGGTCTCTTTACCCAGCTCATGGGCGAAAAACTGCTTGCCGCCACCGGTCGCACCCATCTGAGCATGATCAGCCAGCTGGTGGGCGCCGTGGTCAACATCGTGCTGGATCCCCTGTTCATCTTTGGCACCTTTGGCGAGGCGCTGTCCGGCACCACCGGTGCAGCAGTCGCCACCGTCATCGGACAGTTCTGCGGTGCCGGCATGACTCTGTACTTCAACGTAAAGAAGAACCCGGATGTCCAGATCAGCTTCCGGGGCTTCCGACCCGACCTCAGGACCATCGGGCGCATCTACACGGTGGGTCTGCCCAGCATCGCTATGCAGTGCGTGGGCAGCCTGATGACCTTTGGCATGAACCTGATCCTCATGACCTTCTCCGCCACGGCGGTGGCAGTGTTCGGAGTGTATTTCAAGCTCCAGAGCTTTGTGTTCATGCCCATCTTCGGGCTCAACAACGGCATGATCCCCATTATCGGCTACAACTACGGTGCACGGGACCCGGAGCGGGTAAAAAAGACCATCAAGCTGGCGGTGTTCTACGCCGAGTGCATCATGTTCATCGGCTTCTGCGTGTTTCAGTTCATGCCGGATAAGGTGCTGGGCATCTTTGCCGCCAGCGAGACCATGCTTGCCATCGGCATTCCCGCCATGCGGATCATCTGCCCCCATTTCCTGCTGGCAGGAGCCAGCATCGTGCTGTCCTCGGTGTTTCAGGCACTGGGCAACGGCGTGTTCAGCCTCATCGTCTCGGTCTGCCGTCAGCTGTTCGTGCTGCTGCCGGCGGCGTATCTGCTGTCCCTCAGCGGAAATGTGGATCTGGTGTGGTGGGCATTCCTCATTGCAGAGGTGGTCAGCGTGCTGATGAGCCTTGGCTTCTATGCCAGCGTTGACCGGAAGATCATTGCCCCCATGTACGAACAGAAGTAAAACGGTGCGGAACGCCCCGCGAAAGGAAGGAACTTCTATGGTAAAAAAACTGAAGTGGAATATGATCCTTATGAGCCTGCTGTATCTGGGGCTGGGAGTTTTCCTGCTGGCAAAGCCCGGTATAGCCCTGAACATCGTGTGCTATGCGCTGGGCGGCGTGGTGCTGGCATGTGCGGCGGTGCAGCTGATCCGTTACTTCGTCATGGAACGGGGCGTGTTCCAGAGCCAGCTCACCCTGATCTCCGGGCTGGTGTGTCTGGGTCTGGGGGCGTTCCTCATCATCCGCAGCGACATCGTGGTGAGCATCCTGCCCATCGTGTTTGGTCTGTTTGTGATCTTTGATGCGCTGGGTCGGGTGCAGAACGCTCTGGACCTGCGGCGCTGCGGCTACGACAGCTGGAAAGGCTTTCTGCTGCTGCCGGTGCTCAGCGTGGTGCTGGGCATCATTATGCTGGTAAATCCCTTTGGTGCCATGGAAACTCTGGTCATGGCGATCGGAGTCATCCTTATCGTGGAGGGGACCATCAACCTTCTCAGCGCCCTGTACACCGTGCTGGCGCTGCGCCGGTTTGCCAAGCTCCACCCGGAGACCCAGTCTGTGCTGGAGTCCATTACCGGCACTGACCTGAACGGGGATGGTGTGGTCGCCCCGGATGTGGCACACGCAGATGTGGAATCCACTGCTGTGGAGCTGGACCATGTGGACGAAAGCGCCACGGTGGAGCAGGAAGACCGGAGATGAACGGTGCAGGGCAGGCGTGAACCTGCTGCCAATATAACAAAAGGATAGGATATGACAATGGAAAAGTACGATCTGATCATCGTAGGTGCTGGTCCCGCCGGCATCTTTACCGCTGTGGAGCTGCTGCGCCACGGCAGCAAAAAGAAGATCCTGCTGGTGGAAAAAGGCAAGCCGGTGGAAAAACGCCACTGCCCCAAGGCGGAGGTGGGACACTGCGTCAACTGCCGCCCCACCTGTGCCATCACCACCGGATTTTCCGGCGCAGGAGCATTCTCCGACGGCAAGCTGAGCCTGTCCTATGAGGTGGGCGGCGACCTGCCGGAGCTGATCGGAGCGGAGTTTGCGCAGGAGCTCATCGACTACACCGACAAGATCTATCTGGAGTTTGGTGCAGACCCCCACGTGGAGGGCATCTACACCGGCGAGGACATCAAGGAGATCCGCAAAAACGCCATCCATGCCGGTCTGAAGCTGGTGGACTGCCCCATCCGGCATCTGGGCACCGAAAAGGCGCAGGAACTGTACCTTGCCATCCAGAACTATCTGGCAGATAATGGCGTGGAGATGCGCTTTAATACCGAGTGCGAGAACATCCTGCTGGAAGAGGATGGCTGCAAGGGCGTATTGCTGAAGGAAGGCGACGACCTGCGCCCGGTGTACTCCGATACGGTGGTCATCGGCACCGGTCGCCGGGGCGCAGACTGGCTGGAAAAGCTCTGCGCCGAACACCACATCGCCCACAAGCCTGGTACCGTGGACATCGGCGTCCGGGTGGAGTGCCGCAACGAGGTGATGGAAAAGGTGAACAAGGTGCTGTATGAGTCCAAGCTCATCGGCTACCCCAAGCCCTGGAAGAACAAGGTGCGGACCTTCTGCCAGAACCCCGGCGGTTTTGTGGCGCAGGAAAACTACGACAACGATCTGGCGGTGGTCAACGGACACAGCTTTAAGGAGAAAAAGAGCGCCAACACCAATCTGGCGATCCTGGTGTCCCATAACTTTACCGAGCCCTTCAACCAGCCCATTGCCTACGCCCAGAAGGTGGGCGAGCTGACCAATATGCTGGGCGCCGGACACATCATGGTGCAGCGCTACGGCGATATTCTGGACGGCAAGCGCACCTGGCAGAAGGAACTGGCACAGTCCAACGTGAAGCCTACCCTGAAGGACGCCGTGGCAGGCGACATCACCGCTGCCATGCCCTACCGTGCCATGACCAACATCATCGAGTTTATCAAGATGCTGGACATGGTGGTGCCGGGCTTTGCTGCCAACGAGACCCTGCTGTACAGCCCGGAGCTGAAGTTCTATTCCAACAAGGTGAAGATGAACGCAGATCTGGACACCAACATCAAGGGTCTCCACTGTCTGGGCGACTCCTCCGGCTGGACCCGGGGCTTGATGATGGCATCGGTCATGGGCGTGCTCATGGGGCGGAAGCTGGCTGAAAAAGAAGGCTGCTAAAAGCTGTCTACAATAAAAAATCCCGGCACCGCAAGGTGTCGGGATTTTTTGGTATCAAATCTTAGCCCTCAATGAGTTCCACGGTCTTCATCTTGACCGGGGTGGTGGGCTTGTCGTTCCAGTCGGTGCGGACGGCGGCGATCTTATCCACCACGTCCATACCGGCGACCACCTTGCCGAAGGCGGCATACTGACCATCCAGATGGGGTGCATCCTGGTGCATGATGAAGAACTGGCTGCCGGCGCTGTTGGGGTTCATGCTCCGTGCCATGCTGATGACGCCCCGGGTATGCTTGAGGGGGTTGTTGACGCCGTTGGCGGCAAACTCGCCCTTGATGTTCCAGCCGGGACCGCCGGTGCCGGTGCCCAGCGGGCAGCCGCCCTGGATCATAAAGCCGGGGATCACCCGGTGGAAGGTCAGACCGTTGTAGAAGCCCTCGTTGACCAGCTTTTTGAAATTCTCACAGGTGATGGGGGCAACTTCCTCGTTCAGCTCGATGTCGATGATGCCGCCGTCTTCCATAGTAATGCGAACCATAGCGTTACAATACTCCTTTTGTGTTGACCCCGCAGCGGGGGTGTGGGGGACAGAAATACCTGCCCGGATATCCCTTATAGTATACCATAGCTTTTGCGGGTTGCAACGGCGGAAAAGCAACCTTTTTGTAAATTATCTGCCAGAATAGGCTAAAGATGTGCGCCGCAACCGGAGTTTACGCCCCGATTGGTGGACGCAACCGGGCTTTTGTGCTAAAATCGTGCCACAGAAACCCAACCGAAAAATGCCAAAGGAGGAAATTGTATGAGGATCGGAAGCAACGAACTGATCATTATTTTTCTGGCGCTTGTACCCCGGCTGATCATGCTGGTCATTCCCATTATTATTATCTACTGGCTGGTCCGCATCGCCCGCAATCTGGAAAAGCCGCCCAAACTCACGGAGGAAGTCAAGATCGTGCGCAAGTCGCTTTCTGAAATGCTCAAGGAGAACCGCACCCGCTGCAAGATGACGCAGGAGTTTGTGGCTGAGAGCATCGGCGTGAGCCGGCAGGCAGTGTCCAAGTGGGAGAACGGTACCTCGGAGCCGAACACCTCCAACCTGATGGCGCTGGCAAGGCTGTACGGCATCCCGGCAGAGGACCTGCTCAAGAGCGTGGAGAGCGCATTGGAAGCACAGGAAAAATAATTACAATTCCTCCCGCAGCTCCACCATATCCCCCCAGAACCGCTTGGGGCAGTGGGTCATCCGCCCTTTTTCGTTGTGGCGGGAGGTGATCTCCAGTGTTTTGTAGAACTGCTTCCACAGCGCCTGAAACTGCTGCTCCCGGGCATCCGGCGGCGGCAGCTCCAAAGGGGCGGCAAGCTCCAGCAGCCGGGTCTGCCGGTGCTGATGCAGCAGCACCGCCTGATGGACGGCATCGTAGATCATAAAGTCCTCCTCCGGGAACCGTCCGCAGAAGTGGGGGCGCAGCAGGGGGAGGATATAATTTTTGGGGTGGATCACCGCTCCCAGCATGCCGCCGTGGTCCTCGAAACGCACAAAGCCCTGGAACTTGTCCACTTCCCAGTCCAGACTTTTCTTCATCTCGTAGAGGGGTGCCACCTCCGGGTGCCCCATCCGCTTTACCGTGCCGGGACCCAGCGCAAAGGCAAGGTGGAGGAACCGGATCAGCAGCAGCTCCTTGTCCTCCCGCCCGGAAAGGAAATCCCGGCTGACGAGGTACTCGGTGTCGGCACCCAGCTTTTTGCCAAGGCTGGCAAACACCCGCCGGGCTTTTGCCGGGTCGGTGGGAATGTCCTTGACCGGATACAGGGTGGCAGTCTCCTGCTGGGGCGTCCACACCGCAAAGGGCAGCTCGTGCCACAGAAAGCTCTCAAAGACGCAGCACAGAAAGCCCGCAAAGCTGCCGTCGTACCGGTAGACCACATCCGCCTCGTGGAGGCGGCGGGCAGGTCTCACAGTGCTTTCGCCAGACATTGTACCGCCTCCTCCCGTACCATGCGCACCGCCGCCCGGGGCGGCACCCCCTGCCCGATGAGATTGTCCACCGCAGGAGGGCTGAACAGGCTCAGCTGCTGGCAGCCCTCGCTGAACACGTTGGGGTCTATGAGGGCACGGGTGATGCGCTGCCGCCCGGCGGAGCCCCGCCCGGACTGCGCCCCGGCAAAGCCCCGGCAGGTGATAAAGTACTGGGCACGTTTCAGCACCACCCCCATGCGCTTCAGCTCCTCCAGCCCTAAGGAGGACTGCTTCCGGGCATGCCAGATGCGCCGGGCGCTTTTGGGTCCGATGCCCGGCACCCGCAGCAGCATCTCAAAGGGAGCACGGTTCACGTCTACCGGGAACAGCCCGTAGTGCTGCACCGCCCAGTTGCATTTGGGGTCCAGATAGGGGTTGAAGTTGGGGTTGTCCGTATCTAAGATCTCGTCCGCCCGGAACTGGTAGAACCGCAGCAGCCAGTCTGCCTGATACAGCCGGTGCTCCCGCAGCAGCGGAGGCTTGGTGTCCAGAGCAGGCAGGCGGCTGTCCTGGGTCACCGGGATGTAGGCAGAGTAGAACACCCGCTTCAGCCCGTATTTCTGGTACATGCCCTCGGTGAGTTTTAAGATGTGGTAGTCGGTCTCCGGCGAGGCACCCACGATCATCTGGGTGCTCTGTCCGGCGGGGGCAAAACGGGGGGCGCTGCGGTAGAGGGTCAGCTCCTGCCGGTTCTCTGCCCCGGAAACGGCGATCTGCTTCATGGGGCGGAAGATGGAGTGCCGCCCCTTGTCCGGGGCAAGGAGGTTCAGACTTTTTTCGCTGGGCAGCTCCACATTGACGCTGAGCCGGTCCGCCAGATAGCCCAGCTGCTGCACCAGCTCCGGGCTGGTGCCGGGGATCGCCTTGGCGTGGATGTAGCCCCCAAAGCGATACTCCCCCCGCAGCAGCCGCAGCACCGCCAGCATCCGCTCGGTGGTGTAGTCCGGGGTGCCCAGCACGGCGCTGGACAAAAACAGCCCCTCGATGTAGTTGCGGCGGTAGAATTCCATGGTCAGCTCCGCCAGCTCCCGGGGAGCAAAGGTGGCACGGGGGACATCGTTGGACCGGCGGTTGACGCAGTAGCTGCAGTCAAAGGAACAGCAGTTGGTCATAAGCACCTTCAGCAGGCTGACACAGCGTCCGTCGGCGGTAAAGGCGTGGCAGCAGCCCGGGGCATAGCAGCTGCCCACGGTGCCGGGACGGGCAGTGCGGGAGGCGCCGCTGGAGGTGCACGCCACATCGTATTTGGCGCTGTCTGCCAGAATGGTCAGCTTGTCCATCAGGGTCTGTTCCATGAAAAATGCACCTCCAAAGGGGATAAAACCGGGAAAAAGGGTCAAAAAATAAAGCCATGCGCAAAACAGCAGATGGCTTTATGAAAAGGCAGACTCAGCTTACCACTTTGCCTTGGTCTCCACCACCCGTCCGGCAATGTGCAGGTGGTTCAGGTCCTCGCCCTTGATGACCAGCTCACTGTAGGCGGGGTTGAAGGGCTGCAGCACCACGCAGTTGCCCCGCTGGATGTAGCGCTTCAGGGTGCCTTCGCCTTCGTCGCCGTAGATCAGCACGCCCAGATCTCCGTTTTCCAGCGTGTCCTGACGGTGTACCAGCGCAAGGTCGCCGTCCTGGATCCGGGGTTCCATGCTGTCGCCCCGGACCACCAGATAGAAGTAGTTGGAGGGATCTTTTACCCGGGCATACTCCTGCCCGTAATCCTCCTCAAAGGCAAGAGCGCCGTAGCCCGCCTTTACCGTGCCGATCACCGGGATCAGGCTCTCGGAGTAGCTGCCAAAAAACCGCTCCTCCGGGGCAGAAGGCAGGCTGAGGGGGCGGTACAGCCCCAGCAGATAGTCTGCCGTGGTGTTCAGCAGTTCGGCAATGCGTGCCACGGTGCCGGGGTCCGGGGAGGACTTGCCGCTTTCCCATTTACCCACTGCCTGCTGGGTAACGCCGAGCTTTGCGGCAAGCTCTGCCTGGCTGACGCCCTGTTTTTTGCGGCACTGTTTCAACAGCTCTGAAAACGACATGGTTCTGATCTCCTTTATACCGCAGAATTGTTTTGTGTGATTTTATTATACAACAAAAAGGTGTAGTTGTAAAGTGCTCTTTGAAAGATAGACCAGAAAAGGTTGTGAAAAAACAAGAGATTTCTGGACGGGAACAAAAAATTTGCAGAAAGACTTGACAGCCGCCGCCAAATCTGGTAAATTAAATAGGCATTCGACACGGCGTAAGGCGAGTGTCCACAAGGAGAGATGTCCGAGTGGTTTAAGGAAGCAGTCTTGAAAACTGCCGTACGGCAACGTACCGTGGGTTCGAATCCCACTCTCTCCGCCATTTTTAATAAGTGTAACACACTTTGCTCTGGAGTAGTACTCAAGAGGCCGAAGAGGCGCCCCTGCTAAGGGCGTAGGTCGTCTAAACAACGGCGCGAGGGTTCAAATCCCTCCTACTCCGCCAAGAAGATCCCTCGTAGTTTCGTGAAAACTGCGGGGGATCTTCCTTCTTGCGGGGAAACTTCTGCTTGCCGGGGGAAGGTGGCGCATAGCGCCGGATGAGGGGCAGCTGTCGTTTTCCATTACGACTCCACTTGTGAAAAAGGGGTTCTGAAAAGCCCGCAGGCTTTTCAGGACCCCAAAATTATAAATGCCTTTCCGCAAAAACTTTACAGCAGCAGGTTCGTGATGCCTGCCAGCACCAGCAGGTGCACCGGGTAGAACCAGTAAAAGGACTTTTTCTGCAGCGGGCTGCATGCGCCGCGCTGCCCGTTATAGAACCAGACCAGCACAAAGGCAAGGGGAGCGGTGAGCTCGAACATAAACAGCACCGCCCCGGCGATGCACTGCCGCTTGCGGTTTGCACGGGTGAGGTACAGGGCGCAGATGATGATCACGCCGCTGGCGCTGTAGTCGGTATTGGCAGCCAGAGCCAGTGCGGCGCACCCGCCCGCCCACACAAGCCCCTGCCAGCCGGGCAGACCGTTTTCCTTTTCAAAGCGCTTGAGCCCTGCCATGGCAAGGACCCCCAGCGCCAGCGTCCAGTAAACGTTCTGCGCACCCGGGTAAAAGGGGGTGCGGAAGAACGCAAGGTCAAAGGGTACTTCGCTCAAAATGCCGAACAGCACCAGCCGCCCAAGGTAGCCCTTGACGTTGTGGGTGTGCACAAAGCCCTCCACCAGCAAAAAGCAGAACAGGGGAAAGGCGAGCCGCCCGGTGAAGCGCAGCACCATGTCCAGCCGGTACAGCGGATAGGCAGAAAGGGTGTCCTGCGAGAGGATACCGGCGTCCAGCCCCGGCGTAAGGATGCCAGCTTCGATGCAGGAAGCGCCGATGTGGTCCACCAGCATGGTGATGCAGGCAATGGTTTTAAGGGCGGTGCCGCTGAAGCTGCGGCGGAGGGAAAGTGCGGTCATAAAAACACCTCGGTCAGTCTGTAAAAAATCGTTATAAGAACTATAACGGAGCAAAGGCAACATTTCCTGCGTCTGCTGCGGCAAAATCTGCACGGTGCGTGCAAAAATCGGGGCAAAATGCTTGACAGAAAAGGTGCGGGATAGTAAAATCAAGAAGATAATTGAACTTTCTCAAACCAAAGATGAAAAAGATTCACAGAGAATCGGCGTCTCCAAACCATAGAAAAAGGGAAGGAGGCTTTGGGCATGACGCTTTTTTCCTACGAGATTTTTGACGCAGTGGCACGGCAGGGCAGCTTTAACAAGGCGGCACAGCAGCTGCACCTGACCCCCTCGGCGATCAGCCACGCCATTGCGGTGATGGAGGAGGAGCTGGGCTTTGCACTGTTCAACCGCGGCAAGAACGGTGTATCCATGACCAGCTACGGTGCATCCCTGTACCCCTCAATCCGTGCCGTGCTCAACAGCGATGAGGCACTGAAGCAGAGCATCGCTCGGCTCAACGGTCTGGAAAAGGGCAAGGTGAAGCTGGGTGTGTTCAACTCGGTGTGCGCCTCCCTGCTGCCGGGTCTGCTGAAGAGCTTTATGTCCCATTTCCCTCAGATCGAGATCGAGGTCTATCAGGGCACCTACGATGACGTAAAGGAGTGGCTGCGCACCGGACAGGTGGACATTGCATTCCTGTCCTCTACCTGCCGGGAGGAGTTCAACCTCACCGAGCTGTTCCGGGAGCCGCTGCTGTGCATCGTGCCGCAGGACTGGCCGGAACCCCCGGACGGCATCATGACCCCCGCCCAGATGAACGGGCAGAGCTTTGTGGTGCAGTGTGATGCCACCGACGCCGAGATGCGTCAGTTTTTGAAGAAATACAAGATCGGCACCGAGCGGCGCTGCCATGTCATTGACGACCAGTCCAACATCGCCATGGTGGAGGCAGGGCTGGGCATCTCCATCATGCCCCAGATGCTGCTGCGGAACTGCAAGGCGGCGGTGAAGATCTACCCCATCCAGCCGGAGGAATACCGGGTGGTGGGTCTGGCGGTGCAGCGTCCGGCGGCAATGGCACCTGCAGTGGAGCAGATGTTCCACCACATCGTGGAGTACTGCAAGCAGATCCAGCTGTGAGCCGGTGTCTGTACTATAATATCATAAGAGGGTCGGCGTGTGGAAATGCGCCGACCCTTTTTGTAAAAGAGAATTGTAACTGCCGTCAAAATACAGTATACTGAAAAAAACGATAGAAGCAGGTGGGGTCATGAAAAGACGAGCGTTTTGTAGGGCGGCAGCAGCCTGTCTTGCGGCAGGGGCGCTGGGAACACTGCCGGCAGCGGCGGAAGGCACCGGCGTGGGGCGCAGGGTGCCGGAGGGGATGTACCCTCTTACCTTCCGCAGCGACCGCAGCATGGAGGACGTGGTCCATGAGTTCTACTACAGTGACGCCATGTTCGACCATTCGGCACTGGAATACGACCACGCCCTTGCCACCGCCACACTGGGATTGGTGACGGCGGCAGGCAATACCGTCCAGAGCGACCGCCGCTGGTGGGAGACCGGGGATGCCGGGCGGCAGGACAACATAGCGGATGCCTTCCAGCAGCTGGGCTTTGAGGACTGCGTCTACCCGGGCTACCAGCAGGACCTGAACACCATGGAGACCGAAGTGGGCTGCGCTCTGGGTCGCAAGGTGCTGTGGCAGAAGGGCAAGCCGGTGACCATCGTGGCAATGATGCTGCGGGGCTTGGGCTACGGCATGGAGTGGGTCAGCAACCTGGAAGTGGGCAGCGGTACGGAGCACGCCGGCTTTGTGGGGGCGGTGCCCTTTGCCCTGGAAGCGCTGAAAGACTATCTGCAGCGTGCCGGGAAGAAAAACAGGCTGGGCACCATCAAGCTCTGGCTGGGAGGCTACAGCCGGGGCGCCGTGGTGGCAAATCTTCTGGCAGGAAAGATCCGCCGGGAGCTGCCGGGGATCCTGCAGGAAAATACCTTTGTATATACCTTTGCCAGTCCTGCTGCCCTCACGGCGGCAGACTGCCCGGAGATGCAGGCGGAGTTTGACAACAACCACGGCGCAGAGGGGGAGCTGAAGGGCAGCTGGGACCCCAGCAACATCTTCAACCTGATCTCCAGCGGCGATGTGGTGTCCCGGGTGCTGCCGGAACAGTGGGGCTACCACCGCAACGGCAACGACCGGTTTCTGCCCTCCACCCTCCGGGCAGAGGAGCTGGCAGAGCTGGATGAGCGAGGGAGAAGCTTTGGCACCACGGCGCTGGTGTTCAGCGACCTTGCCACCTGTGAGGACACCGATGCCCTGCTGGAAGCGGCGCTGAAATTCTTTGGCACCAAGCAGGAATACCACCAGAACTACGAGGCGGCGTTCAAAGATATGCTGCGCTGCTTCTGCACCCGCACCCGGGAGGAGATCCTGGAGGGGAAGGTCATGGACGAGGAAGAGGTGGTAAACTGGCTGCGGTCCATGGACAGCATGAAAAAGTTTACCTGGGGCAGGGTGCTGGGCTGTGTCCTTGCCGCCTCTGCCATGAGCCGTGCCATCCAGAAGCGGCTGGGAGACGACCTGCCCATCCACGCCCGGCAGATCATCCTGCCCACGCTGGCGGTGGGTCTGTGCTACAACGTGGAGACCGATGCACTGAAGATGATGGTGTACTACCTTGCCAGCCTTGTCTCGGTGCGGGGACAGCTGGACAACGTGCTGCGGGTGGTGTACTGCCACTTTCCGGAAAACTACATTGCCCTGATGGAATACTACGCTCCCGCCGACCACGGCATGGAGCCTTACACCCGCAGCTGACAGAAACAAACAACACCCCCGGCGGATCTTCCGCCGGGGGTGTTGTGTACCGTCCACCAAAACAAAAAGACCCGACTCGAATGAGTCGGGCTGTTTTGGTGGAGCATTGTCCATAGAGGTCGAACCTGAATTTATTCCAGATACTGCGGCAGATCCCACGCACCTCGCAGCACACGGTGGACCTCCACAGTCTTTATTTCATCGTTGATGCGGTAGAACACCAAATATTGGTCAACGACCATCCTGCGATAAGCCGGGTCAAGGCGGTAGATCTCGCACATTTTCGGGGTATCGCCCAATTTTGTGATCTTCTCCCGCGGCTCGTTCAAAACCCGGCGGGCTGTTTTAGGGTAAAATCCAGACAGATACCGGGCAATCTCGTTCAAGTCCTGCACAGCAAGGGGCAGATATTTGATCTTATACGTCATACTGCTTGCCCAGCGTCTCCCATACGCTTTCGTGGTCTGCCCATTGCGTGTCGGGGTCAGCCGCCTGCTGTTTTGCCTTGGCAAGTGCCTCGGCAACATATCGCTGGTGCAAAAACTCCTCGTACTTGGCGTAGTCCTCAATGTTGATGAGGACCGATTCTCCACGACCATGATTCGTGATGATCACATGGTCATGGTCTTTGAGCATCTCCGAAATTTCGGCGTAATGGTTGCGCAGATCCCGGGAAGGGCGAACGAACGTCTGCATCATAGGGGACACCTCCTGTCAGAACAATTGTATCACAAAATGACTACGGGTGCAAGGCGGATGATTCTGACGGCGAGAGCAAAAATCCTCCCGTGACCACAAATTTTCCATTCTTGAAAATTTCTTGCCCCTTTGGGATAGCTTCTTGTTGGGGCGTGCGGAGTCCCAAGCCCTGCTGGGAACGAGTACGACAAACTGGAATTTTCAAATTAGTCTTTGCAAATAACCTTTGAACCTTCACCATCAATTACAATTCCCTGACGGTTGTTAATTGGGCATAGATTCAAATCCGAAAATTCAGTCATTATTTTCTCGGTAACTTTCTTAAATGGTGCTGTAAGATAATGCGGAAGAACATAGAAATCAAGCAAATCAAGCCCTGCATCATCTTCTTGTGAGTAGTCCTCCGGCTTTTCATCCATTTGTTCAATATATTGGATAGTTGGAGCGCATATAATCGCACCCGCCGATTCACCGATCATCAGTTTTCC
>Ga0129313_1000366_pt1 | contig 41063 bp, 35 predicted proteins | sample O1105metagenome_FD_94436 | JGI IMG/M metagenome (GOLD analysis project Ga0129313, IMG submission 94436) | Orangutan group fecal microbial communities from fecal samples from Wisconsin, USA - O1105 metagenome | ecosystem: Host-associated > Mammals > Digestive system > Large intestine > Fecal...
CGGAGCACTTGGATTCAGTGCCATGATGCATGGATATATGGTATTTGACAAAGCAGGAGAACAGCTTGTACCGTTCCGTACATGGAGAAATACAATGACAGAGCAGGCAGCAAAAGAACTGACAGAATTATTCCAGTTCAATATGCCACAGAGATGGAGCGGAGCACATCTGTATCAGGCAATCCTGAACAAAGAAGAGCATGTAAAGGATATTGATTTTATTACAACGCTTGCAGGTTATGTACACTGGAAACTGACAGGAGAGAAAGTCCTTGGCGTTGGTGACGCATCCGGAATGTTCCCGATCGACAGCACAACACGTAACTGGAATAAAGAGATGCTTGCCAAGTTCGATGAACTGGTTGCACCGAAAGGATATCCTTGGAAAGTAGAAGACATCCTTCCGAAAGTCCTGGTTGCAGGTGAAAAGGCAGGAACACTTACCGAAGAAGGTGCAAAGCTTCTGGACCCAACAGGAAAGCTTCAGGCAGGCATTCAGGTATGCCCTCCGGAAGGTGATGCAGGAACCGGTATGGCAGCTACGAACAGCGTCAGAGTCCGCACCGGTAATGTATCAGCAGGAACCAGCGTATTTGCAATGGTTGTTCTTGAAAAAGCACTTGAGAAAGTACATGAAGAGATCGATATGGTAACAACACCTGCAGGAGATGCCGTGGCAATGGTTCACTGCAACAACTGTACTTCAGATCTGAATGCATGGGTAAATATTTTCAAAGAATTTGCAGAAGCATTTGGTATGAAAGTCGATATGAACGATCTGTTCGGAACTCTTTACAACAAAGCTCTGGAAGGTGATGCAGACTGTGGCGGTCTGATGTCTTATAACTTCTTCGCAGGAGAACCGGTTGTTGGATTTGATGAAGGACGTCCGTTATTTGTTCGTATGCCAGACAGCAAATTCAATCTTGCAAACTTCATGAGAGCAAACTTATATGCATCTCTGGAAGTCCTGAAAGTCGGAATGGACATTCTTCTGAAAGAAGAGAAGGTAGCCGTTGATGAGATTCTCGGACACGGCGGACTCTTTAAGACAAAAGGCGTTGGACAGAGCATCCTGGCAGCAGCACTTGACACACCGGTATCAGTTATGGAGACAGCCGGAGAAGGTGGAGCATGGGGAATCGCACTTCTTGCATCTTACATGAACAACAAGGCAGAAGGCGAGGCTCTGGATGATTATCTGGATGCAAAAGTATTTGCAGGACAGAAGGGTACAAAGATGGATCCGGATCCGAAGGATGTAGAAGGATACAATGCATTTATCGAACGCTTCAAGAAGACGCTTCCGATCATGAAAGCTGCAACAGAGACTATGAAATAGAACCCGAAATATTTTACATAAACACAGGAGGCTAAAGCAATGTTAGAAGAACTGAAAAAAGAGGTTTATGAAGCCAATATGCTTCTGCCTAAGTATGGACTTGTCACATTTACCTGGGGCAATGTCAGCGGAATCGACCGCGAAAGCGGGCTTGTTGTGATCAAACCGAGCGGTGTGGATTATGACAAAATGACAGCAGATGACATGGTTGTTGTAGACCTGGAAGGAAACCGCGTGGAAGGCAACTTAAATCCGTCTTCTGATACGGCAACACATCTGGAACTCTACAAAGCGTTCCCGGATATGGGTGGTATCGTCCACACACATTCCCCATGGGCAACCAGTTGGGCACAGGCAGGAAGAGGAATCCCTTGCTACGGAACCACACATGCCGACTATATGTACGGTGAGATCCCATGTGTCCGCAATCTGACAAAAGAAGAAATCGACGAAGCATATGAGAAGAATACAGGAGTTCTCATTGTGGAACATTTCAAAGGTACAGAATACATGGCAATGCCTGCAGTACTCTGCAAGAACCACGGACCATTCACCTGGGGAACCGATCCACACAATGCAGTACATAATGCAGTTGTACTCGAAGAAGTAGCCAAAATGGCAGCCCGCTGCGAAATGATCAATCCAGACGTAAAACCTGCCCCACAGGAATTACAGGATAAACACTACTACAGAAAACACGGTAAAGACGCGTACTATGGACAAGGCTAAAGCACTTAATGAATGCGAGCCGTAGGCGACACATGAATTTAGTGCGTTGCCTGTTCGGCGCACTTAGCGAGCGGGAGCGTATGCGACTGCGAGCTTAGTAAGACCGGACTTGTGTTGGGAAGATAGAGTAAATCAATCAGACAACACAGTCAGCTTGCTGACAGTTAGCTATCTTACGGGTTTCATGCGAATGCCAATGAGCATCGAACGAGCTGTGCTCGTGAGATGGCCCACATAGCGTAGTAAATCATTCGACACATGAATTTAGTGCGTTGCCTGTTCGGCGCACTTAGTGAGCGGGAGCGTATGCGACTGCGAGCTTAGTAAGACCGAACTTGTGTTGGGAAGATAGAGTAAATCATTCAACAAAGAAATCAAATAAAAAGGAGAATAAGAACATGTTAGTACAGAAAGATTACAAATTTTGGTTTTGCACAGGATCACAGGATTTATACGGAGATGAATGCCTCGCACACGTAGCAGAACATTCACAGATCATCGTAAAAGCCCTCAACGAATCAGGAATTCTTCCATACGAAGTAGTCTGGAAACCAACCCTGATCACGAATGAAGTAATCAGAAGAACCTTCAACGAAGCAAATACAGATGAAAACTGTGCAGGTGTTATTACATGGTGCCATACATTCTCACCGGCAAAATCATGGATCCTCGGATTGAAGGAACTGAGAAAACCATTACTTCACCTTCATACACAGTTCAACCGTGAAATCCCATACGACACCATCGATATGGACTTCATGAATGAGAACCAGGCAGCTCATGGCGACCGTGAATTCGGACATATTTTCACACGCCTTCATAAGAACCGTAAAGTCATCATGGGTTACTGGGAAGACAAAGAAACACAGGAAAGAATCGGTGACTGGATGCGTACAGCAGTTGGTGTCATCGAAAGCAGCCATGTACGTGTTATGCGTGTAGCTGACAACATGAGAAACGTTGCCGTAACAGAAGGTGACAAAGTAGAAGCTCAGATCAAATTCGGATGGGAAGTTGATGCTTACCCGGTAAATGAAGTTGCTGACGCAGTAGCTCAGGTTGGACAGGGCGATGTAAATGCTCTTGTTGAAGAATATTATGACAAATATCAGATCCTTCTTGAAGGAAGAGATGAAGCTGAATTCAGAAAACATGTAGCAGTTCAGGCTCAGATTGAACTTGGATTTGAAAGATTCCTTGAAGCAAACAATTATCAGGCAATTGTTACACACTTCGGAGATCTTGGATCACTTCAGCAGCTTCCGGGACTTGCAATGCAGAGACTGATGGAAAAAGGATATGGTTTCGGTGCGGAAGGTGACTGGAAGACAGCAGCTATGGTCCGTGTAATGAAGATCATGACACAGGGCAAGAAAGATGCAAAGGGAACTTCCTTCATGGAAGACTACACATACAACCTTGTACCTGGAAAAGAAGGCATCCTGGAAGCTCATATGCTGGAAGTTTGCCCGACAATCGCAGACGGACCGATCAGCATCAAGTGCCAGCCACTTAGCATGGGTGACAGAGAAGATCCTACACGTCTTGTATTTACAGCCAAAGAAGGACCGGCAATCGCAACATCACTTGTTGATCTTGGCGACAGATTCCGCCTGATCATCAACAGTGTAGACTGCAAGAAGACAGAGAAACCGATGCCGAAGCTTCCGGTTGCAACTGCATTCTGGACACCACAGCCAGACCTCAGAACAGGCGCAGAAGCCTGGATCCTTGCAGGTGGAGCTCACCATACAGCATTCTCTTATGACCTGACACCGGAACAGATGGGTGACTGGGCAGAAGAAATGGGAATCGAAGCTGTTTATATCGACAAAGATACAAAGATCAGAGATTTCAAAAATGAATTAAGATGGAATGAAGCTGCGTATAGAAAATAAATGGCAGCAGATGAATTCTGAGAAAATAAAAACAGGCGACAGCTCTTCGGAGACTGTCGCTTGTTTTCTTATGCTGAAATCTCATAAGGTTCAAAAATTTTACGGAACAGCATGGACATCACATACGCATACACGGAAAATCCACATATGCATCCGAATACGATGACGCAGGCTGCGGTAAACATAGAATATACACTGAGAAATATCAGTGGTATCAACAAAATAATCAACAGGATGAAGTTAGAAAAATGCGTGAGGATCATATGTGGAATATGTAGCAAGATCTGGCGTGTAGTGAAATAAAAGCGCGCCAGAACCGGAAAGAAGTACAAAAAATAAATTCCAATAAAAATCACAAACAGAAAAGAAATCATACGCAAAACCAGATAAAAACTGCCTGACTGCTGATATGAGATCATAAGATTTCCGGATAAAAGTGCAAGAACCAGGGCAAACGCCCAGAAAGAAACGGTTGCCTGGCGAAAATTCGTTTTAAATGCCCGGAAATAATCTTTCGAGACATACGATTCTTCATTTCTGACCAGTTTCATAGCTGCCGAAAAAAGGGCGGTCAGAGAAGCTCCTAATGTGAACACTGGAAGACTGGTAATAACAAACAAAAAGTTGAGTAAAAGTAAATCGACTACTCTTGAGAAAAAATTCATTATTTTGTTATCCTGATTCATAAAATCACCTACTATTATTTTTTATATAAGTATAATTGACGATTCGCAAAAAATCAATATCATAAGTAAAAAAATAATATTTTACTAAATAAATAAAATCTAAATGAGCAAAAGTCACAAAGGATAAGGTTAAAAATGCACAAAAAAAATACAATAAGATTGCGCATATTGACAAAAATGACATTGTGAAAAAGAAAACAGCGGTAAAACATTGATGTATTACTAGTAAAATGTTAACTTGTATATAGATACAAGATTTGGAGGAAATGAAATTGAAAAGAGAAAGGAAACAGTGGGAGAATGAGGAGATTCTCCAGATAGGAAGAAGAGAGGCGCATACAGATTTTAAGCGGCACGATAATTTTTCTGAAAAGCTTTCGCTGAACGGGGAGTGGAAATTCCTTTTCTTAAAAGCACCGGAGTATTCGCCGGAACATTTTGAAGAAAAGAATTATGCTGATGAGAGCTGGGATGAAATAAAAGTACCGGGATGCTGGGAACGGAATGGATACGGAAAACTTCACTATACAGATGTATGGTATCTGTTTCCAATCAATCCACCGTTTGTACCATCAGAAAATCCGACAGCTATTTACAGAAGAAGCTTTGAGGTAAAAGAAGGATGGAAGAATGAAAAGATCATTCTTCGTTTTGATGGAGTAAGCAGTGCTTATGATGTATGGATCAATGGAACGCACGTTGGATACAGTAAAGTAAGCAGACTTGGAAGCGAATTCGATATCACAGATTACTGTGAGACCGGGGAGAATCAGATTACGGTAAGAGTTTACCGCTGGTCAGATGGAACCTACCTGGAATGCCAGGATATGTGGTGGTATTCAGGGATTTTCAGAGATGTGACAGTTTATACAGAACCCAAGAAGGCAGTCAACGATTATATTGTAGATGCGGATCTTGATAAGACTTATGAAAACGGAATTCTGAAGCAGACGATTTGTGCAGATGTAGCTGCGGACAGAGCGGTATGGAAGCTTTGGAAGGACTCCGAAGAGATCGCGGCTGGTGAGATCAGTTTGGAAAATGGTTGTGGGGAAGCCACAGATCTGGTTGGAAAAGTAGAGAGTTGGAATGCAGAAGAACCGAATCTGTACCGCATTGAAGTTACACTTTTTGAAGGAGAGCAGCCGGTTGATGTGATCGAAACACAGATTGGTTTCCGGAAGATTGAAAATGATGGAAAAAATTTCCGGGTTAACGGAAAAGTAATTCTGATAAATGGTGTGAATATGCATGATTTCAGTCCGAAGGGTGGAGCAACCGTTGATCCGGCTGTAGTGGAACAGGATCTGATTCTGATGAAGCAGTATAACATCAATGCAATTCGCTGTTCACACTATCCGAAGGCATCATACTTCTACGATCTGTGCGACAGATATGGTTTCTATGTAATTGATGAAGCGGATCTGGAGACGCATGGATTTGAATGGATTGAAAAATATGAATGGTTGAATGAGGAAGAAAGTTGGAAGAATGCATATTGTGACAGAAGCAGCCGGATGGTAAAGGAACACAGAAACCATCCATCGATTATTATGTGGTCACTTGGAAATGAATCGTCAACAGGAGCAAACTTTGATGCATCGGCAGCAGGAATCCGGTCACTGGATAATACAAGACTGATCCACTATGAAGGAGATTTTGAAGCAGATATTACAGATGTATATTCAACAATGTACACACGTCTGGATGGTATGAAGCGTATTGCAGAAGGAAATGATGCACATGGAAAACCGCATATCCTTTGCGAATATGGACATTCCATGGGGAATGGACCGGGAAACTTGGAAGAGTATCAGGAACTGTTCTGTAAATATCCAAGACTTCAGGGTGGTTTTATCTGGGAATGGTACGATCATGGAATTGAAGAAAAGGATGCGAACGGAAATACAACCTATTATTACGGCGGAGATTACGGGGATGCACCGAATAATTCCAATTTCTGTATGGATGGTCTGTTAAGACCGGACAGAGTGCCGTCGACCGGGCTGGAGACTTATAAACAGATCATTGCTCCGGTTAAATTTACACTGGAAGATGCCGAAAGAGGAGAACTGAAGATAGAGAGCCGTTACCAGTTCCGTACAATGGAGCATGCAGCACTTATCTGGAAAGTTGTACATGACGAAGAAATTATATGTGAAGGAAAGGTAGAGGAGCTTGAGATTGAACCGGAAAAGGCGGGAAAGATCATACTTCCATATAAAGTAGAAGAAATCCTCCCTGAGACAGATTACTATCTGAACCTGTCGCTGGTATATAAAGAAGCAAACCAGTACGCTGATGCCGGAATGGAAATCGCACATGCACAGTTCAAGCTTCCATATCACAAGAGTGGAAAAGCACAGCAGGAAACAAAAGGTGCAGCACTGGAAGTCATCAAGAGCAAGACCAGAGTTACCGTGCAGAACGATCAGGTTGAAATGGTATTTGACCGGGTACGTGGAAAACTGCTGACTATGAAGAAAGAAGGAAAGCTCTGGATTACAGAAGGACCTTCCCTGAATCTGCAGAGAGCAACGATTGACAATGATATGTACAAGATCGTGGACTGGAGAGAAAAATATTTCTTATACAGACAGCAGGAACAGTGTGAGTGCTTCCGCGTACAGCAAAAAAATGAAGCAGTAGAAATAGAGATTCATACACATTTCTCACTTCTGAGTCAGGCATTTGGATTTAAGGGGATTTACACCTACATTATTTATCCGGATGGAGCAGTCAGCTTAGACCTGAAGATGAATGGATTCAAATACAGCAAGTTTGTTCCGGAATTTATTCCGAGAATTGGAATTGAATTTAAGATGCCAGGTGAAATGCGAAATGTTGCATGGTATGGACTTGGACCGGAAGAAAATTATCCGGATATGAAAGCCGCAGCATTTGTCGGTCTATATCATAAGAAGCTGGAAGAAATGCATGTAGAATATGCAATGCCGCAGGAGAATGGTCACAGAGGAGAAGTGAGATGGCTTGCCGTCGGAAACGAAAAAGAGAGCATGCTTGTAAAAGCAGAAACTCCGGTTGGAATTGATGTGCATGACTATACGATCGAGGCTCTGGACAAAGCAAAGCATATCGGTGAGATTGAAAAATGTGATGAAACCGTAGTGCATATTGATGCAAAGCATTCTGGCGTAGGTTCAAATTCCTGCGGAGAAGAACAGTTATACGCAAATAAAACCCGTATCAATGACTACGAGATGAAATTGTGGATAAGCTGCACAGAAAATGGCAGATTAATAGAGGAAAGTAAGAAAGTCAGGGGAATGGAAAATGAATAAAAAGTCTTTCATAAATCAGAAAAATATAGCATATATTCTGATCGCGCCGATCGTTGTGATCTTTCTGATTTTTATGGTATATCCGATTTTAAGATCATTGTATCTGAGCTTTTTTGAGCTGGTTTCAGGATCTTATGAATTTGTCGGATTGAAAAACTATGCAGCGTTGTTTAAAGATGAAATATTTTACAAGAGTTTGTTCAACACCTGTATTTATCTGATCGTTCAGGTTCCGGTCATGATCGGTGGAGCACTTTTGATCGCAGTTGCGATTGAACAGAAGTTTATCAAGGGAAAAGCATTCTTCAGAACAACGATTTTCCTTCCTTCGGTAACAGCTCTTGTAGCTTATGCACTGGTATTCAAGGTGTTGCTGAATGGAGATCACGGACTGATCAATTATGTGATTGAATTATTCGGTGGAAAAGGAATCAACTGGTTCTATGAGGAATGGCCGGCAAGATTTGCAATCATCATCTCAATCACATGGAGATGGCTGGGATACAACATGATCATCTTACTTGCAGGTATCCAGTCGATTCCGAATGAACTGATGGAAGCAGCTGATATCGATGGAGCAACCTTCTGGGATAAGCTGTTTTATATTACGATCCCGATGGTTAAACAGATCATCCTGTTCTGTACGATCACATCAACAATTGGTACACTGCAGCTGTTTGATGAACCGTTTATCTTAACAGAAGGTGGTCCGAACTATGCAACGATCACAATGGGACAGTACCTCTATAACAATGGTTTCCGATATCTGAAATTTGGGTATGCATCAGCAATCGGATACGTTATGACGGTTATTATCGCTTTATTGTCAGTCTTCCAGTTTAAAGCAACAAAGGAGAAAGAATAATGAAAAAAGTAGGTAGAATTTTTGGCTATATTGTATTGGCAATCGGTGCATTCTTATCATTATTTCCTTTCTATTTCATGTTTGTATCAGGAACGAATACGAATGCACAGATCCTTTCGGTTCCTCCGAAGCTTACGATCGGAACAGAGCTTGTAAAGAACTTCGCTATCTTAAGTGGAAAGATCGATCTGCTTCAGAGCACCTGGAATACACTGTTTATTTCAGTGGTTTATACAGTGCTTGCCCTGCTCCTCTTTTCGGCAGCAGGTTATGCACTTGCAAAATTTGAATTCAAAGGGAAAAAGATTATTTACGGATTTGTAATGGGATCTATGATGATTCCGTCACTGGTTATGTATGTTCCATTATTTGAAATGATGATCAAGCTGAATCTGACAGACAGCTACTGGGCTGTGATCTTACCATTGCTTGCCAATGCTTTCGGTATCTTCCTGATGCGTCAGAATATGCTTGCATTCCCGACTGCACTGATGGAAGCAGGAAGAATCGATGGAGTAGGAGAAATCGGAATCTTCTTCAAAATCGTTCTGCCGAACATCAAACCGGCTCTTGGAGCACTTGTAATCTATATGTTTACAAGTATGTGGAATAACTTTATGTGGCCACTCATCATTTTGGGAAGTGAAGATAAGTACACACTTCCAATCGCTCTTGCTATGCTGGATGGAAATCCGACAAACAAGAACTATGCAGTAATTTTGCTGGCGACAGCCGTAGCTACCTTACCGATTCTGATCATCTTCCTGATTTTCCAGAAACAGTTCGTAGCGGGAGTTATGGGTGGAGCAGTAAAAGAATAAAGGAGGAAAAGATTATGAGAAGAAGAATGAACAAGGTGATGGCAGCAATGCTTATCGGTGCAATGACAGCATCGCTTGCACTGACCGGATGTGGCGGAAAGAAGTCCGCATCAAAAGACGGAAAAAAAGAACTAACTGTATGGGCATGGGATGTGGCTCTGATGCAGCTGGAAGAAGCAGCTGAAGAATATCAGAAGGATCATCCGGATGTAACTTTCAAATTTGAAGAAATGGGAACAGACCAGATTTATAAAAAACTCTCTACTTCCTTTGCTACAGGAAATGGTATTGCCGATATCATCGCAATCGAAGGTGATGTTCTGGTAGGATATGCAGACAAGTTCCCGGAAGGATTTTTGGATGTTTCTGACGCAATCAATACAGACGATTTCCTTGCATCAAAAATCGGGGAAGTAAGCTACAAAGATAAAATCCATGCATTTCCGTGGGATGCAGGCCCGGCAGCAATGTTCTACAGAACAGATTACTTTGAGCAGGCAGGTGTAAATCCAGAAGATATCCAGACATGGGATGACCTGATTGAAGCTGGAAAGAAGATTGAAGCAAACTGTAAAACACCAAGTGGTGATCCGGTTAAAATGATCCCTGTTGATCCAAAGAAGAGTTCTTTATATTCTATGATCCGCGGAGAATTCGGGATCGGTGTCTTTGACGAAGACGGAAAACCAATCGTAGATGATGAACGTTCTATTGAAGCAATGGAAGAGGCAAAGAAAATTTATGATTCAGGTGTAGTTCTTAACTACAATGGCTGGGATGAATATGAACAGACAGTTGTAAATGAATCAGTTGCAGCAATTCCGGAAGCAGTATGGATGATCGGTACGATCAAAGACAAAGGACCTGACACAGCCGGAAAATGGAGTGTTATGGATCTTCCTAAGATCGAAGGCGGAGAATACAGCGTAAGCAACGGCGGATCTGATCTTGCAATCAATGCAAAAACAGACTATCCTGATGAAGCAAAAGATTTTGTGAAATTTGCAATGACAGATACAAAATTACAGGCAAGCGGATTTGAAAAATACGGATTATATCCATCATACATTCCAAGTTATGAGGAAGAAATCTTCCAGAAAGGTGATTCTTTCTTCGGAGATACAAATATTTATGAAATCTTTATTGAAAATGGTAAAAATGTAGCAGAAATTCCGGTTTCTCCAAATGCACAGGAAGCAGGCGATTCTATCGGAGCAGCAGTATCCAAGATTTTCTTAAACGGTGCGGATGTAAAATCAACAATGAAAGATCTTGAAGATGAATTGACGACAAAATTTAAATAAGAGATTTGAAAAAGAAAGGGGCAAAAAATGCCCCTTTCTTAAGTAATATATGGTATACTCATGAAAGTAGGTAAAATAAATGAAAGATTCAACGAAAAAGTATCTGGGGATTTTAGGTCTTTTGACTGTTACGATCATCTGGGGAGGCGGATTCGTAGCCAGTGATATTGCACTTGCAACACTGACGCCATTTCAGATTATGTTCATTCGGTTTTTTATTGCAGCAGTGATCATGACAGTATTGGGGAAAGACAGTATAAAATCGGTTACCAGAGAGGAGATTAAATGCGGAGCCATGCTAGGTTCGGCGTTGTTTGGGGGATTTGCGCTTCAGATCATCGCACTCCAGTACACAACACCATCAAAGAATGCATTTTTGACGGCGACAAATGTTGTAATTGTTCCATTTATTGCATTGGTGATATATAAAAAGAAAATCCCGGTAAAAAGTCTTGTGGGTGCCGGAATGGCAATCGTTGGTGCGGCAGTTTTGTCTTTGCAAAGTGATTTCTCTATGGGGATAGGGGATCTTATGACACTTGCATGTGCCGTGTGTTTTGCGCTACAGATTTTTCTGACAGGAGAATTCGTAGGAAAGATCAGACCGACTGTACTTAATTTTCTGCAAATGACTACCGCATTTGTACTTTCGGGAGGCGGACTGATTGTGACCGGTGGTTTTCGCTTTAAACCAAGCATGGAAAGTCTGTTGGCAGTTCTGTACCTGGGTATAGTAAGTACAACCATCACCTATTTACTGCAGACCGTTTCTCAGAAATATGTAGATGAAACAAAATCAGCGATCATATTATCCATGGAAGCAGTATTTGGAACGATCTTTTCTGTTATTTTGCTGCACGAAACAGTAACTGTCCGGATGATAACCGGTTCGGTTCTGATATTGGCAGCAGTTCTGGTATCTGAAGTATCTTTTTCAAAAAAAACAAATAAATAATATAAGGTGGAATAGAGTATGGCAACAATCAAAGATATTGCCGCAAGAGCTGGGGTATCAATTGCAACGGTTTCTCGTGTGCTGAACCATGATGAGACACTGAATGCGCAGGAAGAAACAAAGCAGAGAATCATGGAAATCGCGGAAGAACTCGAATATGAAGTTCGTGTGCAGAAAAAGAGAAAGAAAAAACTGAAAATAGGAGTGTTCTGTTCTTATTCTCCTAAAGAGGAGCTGGAAGACCCTTACTATCTTTGTATCAGACTTGCAATCGAAAAAAAACTGGAAGAAGAAGGGTATCGTAAGCAATCTGTTACATTGAATGATACAGCTGATTCCGTGGGCAGTGTAGACGGAATCGTGTGCCTTGGAACCTTCAGCAAGTCACATATCGAGATTGTTTCCGGCTGGGATAAACCGACTGTATTCATCGATGCCAATCCGAATCCGCTACAATTCGATTCCATTGTTGTGGATTTTAAAAATGCGGTAAACAGCATTGTGGATTATTTTGTAGAAAACGGCCATACAAAAATAGGACTTATTGGTGCGCTGGATTGTGATCAGGATGGAGAAGAATTGCAGGATCTCAGAAAAGATTATTTCCAGAAGGCGTTGGAAAAGAGAAATCTATATCATAGCGAATATGTTAAAATCGGAAGCTATCATGCGAAAGACGGTTATACGTTATTGAAACAATTATATGATGAGAAGCATTTGCCGACAGCTTTGTTTGTTGCAAATGATTCTATGGCGGCAGGTGCTTATAAAGCAGCATATGAACTTGGCTTATCCATTCCGGATGATATCAGTATCATCGGATTTAATGATATACCGAATGCAAAATATATGATACCGCCACTTACAACAGTTAGACTGTATATGGAATTTATGGGGGAATATGCGGTTCAGTTGTTGGAAGAGAGGATCACACAGGGGCGGGATATCTGTGTAAACGTAGTAGTACCGACGAAATTATATGTGCGGGATAGTGTGCGGAATATATTTTAGGTTATAAAAGGCAGGGAAAATAGTATATTAGCCTTGCGAAATAAAAGGAGAAATTTCGCTAAGAAAATAGCAGAAAGAAGATGAAAAGTATGAATGAAAAGTTTTTAAACAATCTTCTTACCAGTATTTCGGTATCCGGATTTGAAGAACCGGTGCAGGATATTGTAGAAGAAGAAATGAAGGAATGTGCAGATAAGATCTACAGGGATGAAATGCAGAATCTGACCTGTGTACTGAATCCGGAAAGTGATGCACGTATTATGCTTTCCGCTCATGCAGACGAGATCGGCCTTATGATCTCAAATATCCGGGAAGACGGAAGACTGCAGGTAATTGACAGGGGCGGCATTGTTCCGGCAACCTATCCGGGACGTCAGGTGCGGATCAAGACGAAACATGGCGAAGTCTACGGTGTTGTAGAAGCCTATCGCGGATTATTCAAAGAAGAGAACCTTGGAACAAAGCATTTCTTGATCGACATTGGGGCAAAAGACAGAGAAGATGCATTGAAATATGTCAGCCTCGGAGATCCCATTGTACCGGATACACAGATCCGTAAAATGGCAAACGGCAAATTTACAGCGCGAGCCCTTGATGACAGAATCGGTGTTTTCATCATTATGGAAGCAATGAAAAGAGCAAAAGAGCTGGGCTGCAAAGCGGGAGTTTACGGAGCTTCAACAACAGGTGAAGAAACGACAAAAACAGGAGCTTACTGGACAAGTTCACGGATCAAACCTACTATGGCCATTGTGGTAGATGTAACTTATACAAGTGACTGCAGTGGAATGGATCCGGCGGAATCAGGAACCGTTGTTTTAGGTGGCGGACCGGTTTTATGCAACAGTCCGATCGTTGTGAAAGCATTTAATGATGAAATGGAAAAATGTGCAAAAGAATCAGGAATTCCGGTTCAGAGAGAAGCTGCAAGCAGATTCAGTTATACCGATGGGGATAAGATTCATTTTTCTAATCAGGGAGTACCGATGGTACTGGTATCTATCCCGCTGCGCTATATGCATATGCCTGCAGAGGTTGCAGATGAAAAAGATGTAGAAGGCTGCATTGAACTGATTGCACAGTTCCTTGCAAAATATAACGGATAAAAGAAAAGATACGATATTACTTCAAGAAATAGAAGCGAATATCGTATCTTTTTATTTGGTCTTATCGCAATGCTTAGAAAAATACATTTCCCCCAACATTGATCCCGGACACCCCGGTACTTGCGCTTCGGAACTGGTAGCATCCGCTTACGGATGCGAGCCGAGCGCCTCCGAGTGCTTCCTGAGCGACCTGATAGCATAAGGATACAGGTCCGCTTTGCAAGACGCGGCTTAAGCTACCATCCCAGGTTGGAGCAAACTGTCCGCTCTGGTAGACGACACCGCTTATAGTGTTCGGATATGCAGGACTTTCCATACGGTTCATAATGACCGTTGCAACGGCGAGAATACCGTCATAATTGTAGCCGCCGGCTTCGCACTGCAGGATTGCAGCAAAAAGAACCAGGTCGGTTGTCTGAGCAGGTGTATCCGGAACTGTGATCGTCGTATTACCGCCGGAACTACCGGAATCCGTGTTCCCGGAGCTGCCTGAGGTATTGCTTGCAGCAGCTTCTTCCTGCTTCTGCTTTTCGGCAGCAGCTTCTTCTTCCTGCTTTTTCTTAAGTGCAGCAGCAGCGGCTGCCTGCGCTTCTTTTGCTTTCGCCAGTGCTTCGGATGAAGCCTGAAGTTCACCGGATGTAGAGGAAATCTTGTCATTCAGTTCCTGTTCCTGTTGGTCGAGATTTGTTTTCATCTCTGCCAGAGAAGCCTGCTCTGCTTTCAGATCAGCGTCTTTCTTAGCGACAAGATCGTGAACCTGTTGTAATTCATCCAGCATATTTCGGTCGTATTCTGTAATGTTCTTGACAAATTCTGCTTTGTTTAGAAAATCTCCCATGCTTTCGGAAGAAAAGATGATCTGTAACAGGGAAGTATTTCCCGATTCATACATATATTTGATCCTTTTCTTCATAGCATCATACTGTAACTGCTCGTCCAGCTTTGCGGCGGCAAGATCCAGTTCTGCTTTCTGTACGGAAGCATCCGTATCCTCAATTTTTGATGCAAGATCTGTGATCTCAGCGCTGAGACTTGTGAGGTCCTGATTCAGAGAGTCGAGCTGGTTCTGAAGACCGTTTGTCTGCTTTTCGAGAGAGTCTACAGTGTCATCGGCGTAAGCTTTTGTAAATGGGGAACAGACCAGGGCAGCGGTAAGGAGTGCGATGGTTGTCCTTGAAAATGCTTTTAACCTTTTCTTCATAATTCTTCCTTTCTTCAAAATTGAGCCTTTATCAGTATACTACAAAATGCCTGAATCCGCAAATTTTGTTATACATACACAGGGAATCGTGTTATACTAAGATTTGAAATGTATTTTTAGCTTTGCCATAAATGAGGGAATTATTCATGAAAAAGATAAAAATGATAGGGCTTGATCTGGATGGTACTTTACTGAATGATAAGAAAGAACTGACCGGTCATACAAGAGAAATACTTACACGTGCGATCAATCAGGGAGTAACAGTACTGGTTGCAACAGGGCGTCCGGTGACAGGAATCCCGGAAGTGCTCCGTAATTTTCCGGGTATGCGTTATGCGCTGACATCGAATGGCGGAAGGATCCTGGATCTGCAGGAAGATAAAATACTTTATGCCAACATGCTGTCGTATGAGATGGGCGCGGCGATCCTTAAGATTTTTGGAGATTATGATACGTTCAAGGAGATTTATTTTGATGGAAGAGGTTTCGTGCAGGCAGATGAACTTCTGAAGGTCGGAGAGTATCTGCGGAATCCCGCGATGGCAGATTATATCCGAACCACCCGCAAAGGCATTACGAGTCTCTGGGAGAAGATGGAAGAGATGAATGGGCATGAGATGGATAAGATCCATGCACTTTTTAAGAGCCAGGACGAACGGCTGGAAGCAAAGCAGCGGATCATGGAGCTTGGGGATTTAAGCATCAGTGATTCGATGGGAACGAACCTGGAGATCAATGCACCGGGAGTCAACAAAGGCATGGGACTGATCCAGCTTGGCAGGCTTCTTGGAATTGAACGGGAAGAGATCATGGCATGCGGGGATGGCAACAATGACCTGATGATGTTAAAAGAAGTCGGATTTGGTATTGCGATGGCAAACGGAGCAGATGAAGTAAAAGAGGTGGCAGATTATATCACATTGTCCAATGAGGAGGATGGCGTAGCGGCTGCCATTGAAAAATTTGTATTGAATCCCGAGAGGGGATAGAAAGAGGGAAAAATGTTAGATATTTTAATTGCTGTCATTCTGGGTATCGTGGAAGGTATCACTGAATGGCTTCCAATCAGTAGTACAGGGCATATGATCCTGGTAGAGCAGTTCTTACATATGAGTACAAGTCATGAATTCAACAGTATGTTCCGTGTTGTGATACAGCTTGGTGCGATCATGGCGGTCGTTGTTCTGTATTTCAATAAGCTGAATCCGTTTTCAAAGAGAAAATCAGCGAAGCAGAAGAGAAATACGATCAACCTGTGGTGCAAGATCGTTGTGGCTTGTCTGCCGGCAGCTGTGATCGGACTGTTATTTGATGATATTCTTGACAAGTATCTTTACAATTATGTAGTTGTTGCACTGATGCTGATCATTTATGGTATCTTCTTCATTCTGATCGAGAAAAAGAATGAGCACACCAGACCGCAGATTACAAAACTGACCGAGCTTACCTATCAGATGGCACTGATCATCGGAGGTTTCCAGGTCCTGGCACTGATCCCGGGTACTTCCCGTTCAGGAGCAACCATCCTTGGAGCGTTGCTCATCGGAACCTCCCGTTATGTGGCAACAGAATTTACCTTCTACCTTGCAATCCCGGTTATGTTCGGCGCAAGTCTTTTAAAGGTTATCAAATTCGGATTCCATTATACCGCGATCGAAGTGGTCATTCTGCTTGTGGGATGTCTGGTAGCGTTCTTCGTATCCGTATTTGCGATCAAATTTTTGATGGGATATATCAAGAAGCATGACTTTAAGGCATTCGGTTATTACCGTATTGTACTTGGAGTTCTGGTACTTCTTTATTTCCTGATCTTCGGCTAAAAGAGAATAATCACGAAAAAAGGTGGGAATTTATGCAGAAAAATGTATAAAAACCCACTTTGTTTTTTCTTTATAACATGATAGAATAGGGGGAATGGATAAAATTTGGAGGTTGGTATTATGAAAATGAAAAAAGTAATCAGTGTTGTACTTGCATGTGCATGTGTATTCAGTTTTGCAGCTTGTGGATCAAAGAGTGATTCATCAAAGAGTGACTCTGCAAAATCAGACAAGAAAGAAAAGCTTGTTATGGCTACAAACGCAGAATTCCCACCATTTGAATACTATGACGGAGATGAAGTTGTCGGAATCGATGCAGAATTCGCAGCAGCGATCGCTGACAAGCTTGGAATGGATCTGAAGATCGAAGATATGGCATTTGATTCTATTATCCCGGCTGTTCAGAGCGGAAAAGCAGATATCGGAGCAGCAGGTATGACTGTAACAGAAGACCGTGCTACACAGGTTGATTTCTCTGACAGCTATTACACAGGAGTTCAGGTTATCATTGTAACAGATGACAGTGATATTACAGGACCGGATGATCTGAAAGGAAAGAAGATTGGTGTTCAGCAGGGAACAACAGGGGATATTTATTCTACAGATGATTTTGGTGATGATAATGTAGAGCGTTTCAACAAAGGTATGGAAGCTGTACAGGCTCTGCAGCAGGGCAAGATCGATGCAGTGATCATTGATAACCAGCCGGCTAAGACATTCGTAGAAGAAAATGAAGGTCTGAAGATCCTGGAGACTTCTTATGTAGAAGAAGACTATGCACTGGCAATCAAAAAAGGTAATGATGATCTGGTTAAGAAAGTCAATGATGCGATCAAAGAGTTAAAAGAAGATGGAACATTTGATGAAATCGTTGCAAAATATATTACAGACTAATCGGTACAGACTGGTGGTGTCTTATGAGTGATTTTAAAGCAAGATTTATAATGAATTTTATAAAAGATGACAGATGGCACTACATTGCAGACGGACTTAAGGTTACATTAATTGTAACCTTTTGTGCTGTTCTGATCGGTGTAGTCCTCGGATTCCTTCTGGCAATTGTCCGTTCCACATACGATAAGACCGGCAAGCTGAAGCTCCTGAATCTGATCTGCCAGATTTACATCACGGTCATCCGTGGTACACCGGTTGTTGTACAGCTGCTCATCATTTACTTTGTAATTTTTGCAAGTGTGGATGTCAGTAAGACGATCGTAGCGATTCTGGCATTTGGTATGAACTCCAGTGCTTATGTTGCTGAGATTTTCCGTTCCGGTATTATGGCAGTTGATAACGGACAGTTTGAGGCAGGACGAAGCCTTGGATTTAATTATCGTCAGACGATGATCTATATTATCATGCCGCAGGCATTTAAAAATGTCCTTCCGGCACTTGGAAACGAATTTATCGTTCTCTTAAAAGAGACTTCTGTTGCCGGATATATTGCCCTTCAGGATCTGACAAAGGGTGGAGATATCATCCGAAGCAGAACCTATGATGCGTTTATGCCGCTGATGGCAGTTGCGATCATTTACCTGGTTATGGTTATGATCTTCAGTAAACTGGTAAGTATGCTGGAAAGGAGGTTAAGGAACAGTGATCACTAATGGAGATGTATTGATCCGTGTAGAAAATCTGCAGAAAGCATTTGGCGATTTTCATGCACTGAATGGAATTACAGAAGAGATCCACAAAGGAGAAGTTGTGGTAATCATCGGACCGTCAGGATCCGGAAAATCTACATTTCTCCGTTCCCTGAACCTTCTGGAGGTGCCGACCGGAGGTCATATTTATTTTGAAGGTGTGGACATTACAGATGCAAAGGTAGATATCGACAAACATCGTCAGAAGATGGGAATGGTGTTCCAGCACTTTAATCTTTTCCCACATAAGACGATTCTTGAAAATATTACACTGGCTCCGATCAAACTTCTGAAAAAGGATAAAGCAGAAGCGGAAAAAGAAGCAAGAGAACTTCTTAAGAGAGTCGGACTGGAAGAGAAGGCAGATTCTTATCCGTCACAGCTTTCTGGTGGACAGAAGCAGCGGATCGCGATCGTGCGTTCCCTTGCCATGAACCCGGATGTAATGCTCTTTGATGAGCCGACATCTGCACTGGATCCGGAGATGGTTGGAGAAGTACTGGAACTGATGAAACAGCTTGCCCAGGAAGGCATGACCATGGTTGTTGTTACACATGAAATGGGATTTGCAAGAGAGGTTGCTGACCGTGTCATGTTTGTGGATGAAGGAAGAGTAAAAGAGCAGGGAACTCCGGAGGAATTCTTTGCAAATCCGAAAGATGAACGGTTGAAAGAATTTTTGTCAAAGGTTTTGTAAAACTAAAGAAATATGAAAGAAAAAGTTCTGTTTTCTTAAGAGACAGGACTTTTTTCTTTAAGAATTATTAAAAACACTTGCTATTTTTTTATTTGTGTATAGTATAGTCAGTATGAAGAAAAAATTAAAAATTTTAATTCCACTTATTATTACATTTTGTATGAATGCTGTGGTGTATTGGGGAGTGCCGCTACTACGGACGGGAATCAAGACTCATAATCTTTCTGGTCCGGCGGATGAGGTGATTCCTTTTATGCCACAGTTTATTATTATTTATTTTGGGTGTTATCTTTTCTGGGTAGTGAACTATTTCATGGCATCGATGCGGGAAGAAAAGGTAAAATACCAGTTTTTTACTGCGGATTTTTATGCGCGGCTGGTATGTATGCTGTGTTTTATTTTTTTTCCGACCACGAATACGAGACCGGTTCTGAAAGGGACGGATATCTGGACGCAGGCAGTACGGTTTCTGTATACGGTTGATAAGCCAATCAACCTGTTTCCGTCCATTCACTGCATGGCAAGTTGGTTCAGCTGTATTGCGGTCAGGAAGAATCGGAAGATTCCCAACTGGTATAAAGCTTTTTCTGTCCTGATGACGGTAATGGTTGTGATATCGACACTGGCGCTTAGGCAGCATGTATGGCAGGATGCAGCAGCAGGAATTCTTCTTGCAGAAGTAACCTGGCAGATCAGCAGACGGACAAATGGATGGCAGATTTATCGGCGTCTGACAGAAAAAATAGCAAATAAACTTGGAAACCGGACAGGAATGAAGAGAGATGGAAAATAAAAAGAAGACGATCTTCAATGTCGTATTTTTGCTGGTAGTATTTGCCGGTACAATGTATGGCGTATTTCATGGGGAAGATATTGGTGAGATTGTGAAGATCCTGGGGCAGGTCAATGTATTATGGCTGATTCCGGGAGTGATCTGTGTTGTGGTTTTTATATGGGGAGAGTCGATCATTATCTATTATATGATGCGGACACTGAAAATCCGGCTGAAAAAGTGGACTTGTTTCCTTTTTTCATCGGTTGGATTCTTCTTCAGCTGTATCACACCTTCGGCATCCGGAGGACAGCCGGCACAGGTTTATTATATGAAAAAAGAAAAGATACCAATACCGGTTTCGACGCTGGTGCTGATGATCGTTACGATCACCTATAAGCTGGTACTTGTGGTTGTCGGATTAGGGCTGGTACTGTTCGGACAGGGATTTATCCATAAGTATCTCTGGAGTATCCGGCATATCTTTTATCTGGGGACAGCTCTGAACGTTTTCTGCGTGACGGCGATGCTGGTGCTGGTGTTTCATCCGGTACTGGCAAGGGCGATTCTTGTGAAGGGAATGGCACTGCTGGAAAAACTGCATTTTCTGAGACATAAGAGATCGCGTCTTGAGAAACTCAATGCGTCTATGGATCAGTACCGTGATACAGCTGTTTATCTGAAAGAACACAGGCAGGTGATTGTCAATGTATTTGCGATCACCATGTTCCAGAGGTTTGCGCTGTTTACAGCAACGTGGTTTGTTTATAAGGCGTTTGGACTTAGTGATGCAAAGGCAATTGTGGTCATTACACTGCAGGCAGTTATTGCAGTGTCTGTGGATATGCTTCCACTTCCGGGAGGTATGGGAATCAGTGAAAAACTGTTTACAATGATCTTTATTCCGGTATTCGGAAGCCATCTGCTTCTGCCGGGAATGATCCTCAGCAGAGGGCTGGGGTATTATACAGAATTAGGATTAAGTGCTATACTTACGATTGTGGCGAATTTTACGATAGGAAGAAAGAAGAGGGAGATAAAATGTTAGGGGTTTATGATTATACGGTAATACTTACATATGTCAGTTTGATGGTATCGGTCGGAGGAATGATGTTTGCAGTGAACGGGCATCTGCATCTGGGGGTGATGTGCCTTGCAATCTCCGGGCTTTGTGATATGTTCGATGGAAAGATCGCACGGACGAAAAAGAACCGGACAGAGGTGGAAAAGCGTTTTGGGATCCAGATTGATTCACTGAGCGATATCGTCTGCTTCGGAGTAGGACCGGCGGTTCTTTGTTACTGTGCCGGAATGCGGGGTGTGATCGGTGTGGCAATCCTGATGTTCTATGTGCTTGCAGGTCTGATCCGCCTTGCATGGTTCAATGTAATGGAAGAACAGCGGCAGGAAGAAACCTCAGAGAAGAGAGAATGCTACCAGGGACTTCCGATCACTTCGATGGCGATCGCACTTCCAATCGTGGTTGTATTAAAACCATTTTTAGGTTGTGAATTTATGCTTGCGCTTCATGTGGTCATGCTGGTGGTCGGCATTTTGTTTATCACCAATTTCAAATTGAAAAAGCCGAAAAATGTGACCATGGGTGCGATTGTAGCTGTTGTGGCAATGGCAGTGATCGCTATTCTGGTCCGGCACTATATGCGTTATATGAGCATGATGTAATGAAACCAGGTTATGAGCAGGCAGCAAAGTGAAGGGCAGAGATCTGCCTGACAGCTGCATTATCAGGCATGGATAAGACGGACAGGAGGTAGAAAAATGGATTATATGGACAGAGAAGGCCATCGAATAAAAAAGACAACCGGACAGGATAGGCTTTTGAAATTTGCTTATACCCATACGGCAACCAGAATTCTGATGCGTCCACTTCTTTTACCGGCAGTATCCAGACTGGGAGGGAAACTGTTGAATACAAAAGTATCCGCTGTTTTTGCCGGACTATTTGCCAGAACCCACGGGATCGATCTGAACAAATATGAAAAACAGAAATTTGATTCCTATAATGATTTCTTTACCAGGAAAATAAAAGCTGAGGAACGCCCGGTTAACAGGGAAGATACCGTACTGATCAGTCCATGTGACGGGAAGGTGAGTGTCTATCCAATTCACGAAAACGGACGATTCTTCATTAAACATACACCATATACAACCCACAGCCTGATCCGCGATGCAAAGCTTGCCAGACATTATATGGGAGGCTGGGCGGTAGTGATCCGTCTTACAGTAGACGATTACCACAGATACTGCTACGTGGCGGATGGAGAAAAGACCTATCAGAGAAGGATTCCGGGAATTTTTCACACTGTAAATCCGATCGCAAATGATATCTGCCCAATCTACAAAATGAACAGCAGAGAATACTGTCTTGTAAAAAATGAAAAACTCGGTACCGTCCTGATGATGGAAGTCGGTGCACTGATGGTCGGAAAGATCCGAAATTATAAAAAAGAACGCTGCCAGGTAAAACGCGGCGAAGAAAAAGGAAGATTTGAATTCGGAGGTTCAACGGTTGTGCTGCTCCTGGAACCAGATAAAGTCTTGCCAGACAGTGATCTGATCCGGAACACGTTGCAGGGAGCAGAAACCATTGTGAAGATGGGAGAACGCATAGGGGGAGTTATATAGGCTTGCTGGTTCAAAAGGGACGCGCAGCTGAATGTTTCCATCTTGCCGGACAGGCTTGAGGCATTAAGGGACTCTAAGATTTTGAAAAGATGCTAAAAACAGGGGAAGAAATCCACAAACTCGCTGTCGCTCAGACAGTGTGGATTTCTTCCCCTAACGCATCTTCTCAAAACCTAAGATTCCCTAAAAGCCTCAAATGCCGTCAAGACGGAAACATTCAGCCGCGCTGTTCGCTTCAGAAAATATATTAAGCTGCAGGCTGCTCCGCAGCCGTCCAGCGCTTCTTATATTCCGAAACAGTTACCAGTCCAATTCTTTATATGGAGCGTCCCCCATTTCAACCTACAACAACCCCTGCATCACCGGCAAAGGTGATTCCACAACGTAATCCGCCGCCTTCTTGGCGAGAGGGTGGCCGGTTGCCATGACATACGCTGTTCCCGCAGCCTTCAGCATTTCGATATCATTTTGCTGATCTCCGAAGCAGATGCATTCTTCTTTTTTTATCCCGAATTTTTTCATGAGTACTTTTAGTGCACTTCCTTTGTTTGCGTTTGGTGCGATGAAGTCGATCCAGTGATCGGCAGAGGTTACGACACTGATTTCATTTCCGATGCGTTCCTGGAAGAATGGTGCCAGATTTTGGGTACCGTTAAAATCACAGATAGCAGCTTTGATGATCGGTTCTTTGACTGCATAGAGATCCGGCACATAGGTGACGATGTTATGCATGTCATCTGCCATATAACTGTTAAAGCGTTCGTCGACAGAGTCACTGTAATAGGTATCTTTTACGGAGAGAATACAATGACCGGTGTGATAGATTCTGCGGTATTCCATCAGTACGTCCAGAATGTGGCGGATCGTCTCGGATGGAATCAGGCCGGTGGCAAGGACTTCTTCTTTATAAATGCAAAGGGAACCATTTTCTGCGATATAGGGAATATCGAAGCCCAGAGGGGAAAACAGTCTGCGGATATTGGCATACTGACGTCCGCTGGCGGCTGTGAAGAGGATTCCTTTGTTGTGAAGAGCCCTTATGGTATCGTATATATCTTCCGGAACAGTCTGCTGATAATCGTGGAGCAGAGTGCCGTCCAGATCGCTTGCAATTAATTTGATCATAATAACCTCCAGTAGTAAATTTGAATGTACTTAATAAAAATGATGTGAGTGTCAAAAAACAAATTATGCCACTCACTGTTGTAAAACTACATCGACAGTATAGCAAAAATGCCAGAGACTGGCAATGCAGAGTTGAAATGGGAAAAATTGCATGATAAAATTTTAGAAAAACAAGAGGTTTCGGAGGTGTGCAGATGCAAAAGGGTGAAAATGGAATGAAACAGACGCTGGGACAGCAGACAGAAGACCGATTGATGAAATATATTCTGGATAAACCGGTAAAAATCGGCGAGAAGATCCCGAATGAATACGAACTGACGGAATTGTTTGGAGTTGGACGAAGTACGGTAAGAGAGGCAGTAAAAGGTCTGGTCACAAGAGGTGTTCTGGAAGTGCGCAGAGGAGACGGGACTTATGTCATCAGTACCAGTTATATGGAAAATGATGTGCTGGGCTTTGGAAATGTGGAGGATCGTTACAGGCTGGCACTGGATCTGTTTGATGTACGTCTGATGATCGAACCGGAAATTGTAACCTGGGCATGCAGAAAAGCGACGGAAGAGCAGATCCAAAAGTTGAAACAGATTTGTGAAGAAGTGGAACACTTATATAAGCAGGGAATCGATCATATTTATAAGGATATTGAATTTCACTCTTATCTGGCAAGACTGAGCGATAACATTGTTGTGGAAAGACTGATCCCGGTTATCAATACAGCGGTTGTTACTTTTGCAAATATCACTTACCGCAGTTTGAAAAACGAAACCTTAACTACTCACAGAGCAATCGTACATGCGATTGAAAACCGGGATGTGGTTGGAGCAAAATGTGCGATGAGTATGCATCTGACCTATAACAGACAGGTAATTATCGAGATGCTGGAAGAAAGGGAAAAGAAGGAAAAACATCAGATGTTTTAAAATAAAAACAAACGTCCTCAGATAAATAATGGGAAAAATATATAAAAAACAGGCGGTATATTAAAAAATATGCCGCCTGTTTTGTTGTATTTGTAACAAAATGAAATAAAAACATCATATGTATTGAAGACAAAAAGGGAATTGATATAATGAAGCCAGATTCGAATGAGGCGCCAACTGAGAAAACGATGATGAAAAGGATAGTTTAGGAGGAAAAGATATGAGTGAATTTACAGCATCTCCAGAGAGACTGATCATAGGTGCTCTACTGGGCTTTGCGGTACTGTTGTTTTTGATTATTAAAGTTAAAATCCAGCCGTTCATAGCGATTATGTCATCGGCACTTATTATAGCACTGGCGGTAGGAATGCCATTTGATATGATCATCAATACACTTGCAGAAGGTGTTGGAAACACCTTGCAGACCATTGCTATTTTGATAGGTCTTGGATCTATGTTTGGAGCGATCCTGCAGGTATCCGGCGGTGTAGAAGTTATTGCTGATACGCTTCTTCGGGTGTTTGGTGAAAAAAGAGCCCCATGGGCACTTGGAATTACAGGACTTATCGTAGGAATGCCTGTATTCTTTGAATCAGGTCTTCTGATCCTGATTCCTGTAGCGTTTGGAATTGCACGTAAGACAAAAAAATCTGTATTTTGCTATTCCATCCCATTACTTGCAGGTCTTGCAATCGGTCATGCATTTGTGCCACCGACACCGGGACCGGTACTTGTAGCAGAAATGTTGAATGTAGAATTGAGCTACGTTATTATTCTTGGAATTATTGTAGGAGTTCCGGCGATGATCATCGCAGGTCCTGTATTCGGAAAAATTGCCGGTAACAAATTCAATTGTCCGGTTCCGAGCTCTTATCTTGAAAATGAAAAAGAAGCACAGGAAAAGAGCACAGGGAAAAAACCGAAGTTCTGGCTGATCGTATGTATCATCCTTCTTCCACTTTTCCTTATTATTTTAAATACACTTTCTTCTATTATACCATTTATGAAACCGGCACAGAGTCTTCTGGGATTCCTTGGTACACCGGTGATTGCATTACTTTTATCTACAATCTGTGCAATGCTTTTCCTTGGACTTCCGGGAGGTTACAGCCTCACAGAGATCACAACTGTAATGACAAACTCACTGCACTCTTGCGGAAATATTATTCTTCTGATCTCCGGTGGAGGAATGCTTAGATTCATTCTTCAGAACTCTGGTATCGGTGAAGTGTTCGGAAACTTTGTAGGATCTCTTCCGCTTCCGATGGTACTGGTTGCATTCCTTGTAGCAGTAGCGGTCAGAGTTTCTGTAGGTTCAGCTACGGTGTCAATGACTATGGCAGCAGGTATTATTGCAGCGATGCCACAGGTAGCAGGACTTTCACAGATTCAGCTTGCAACACTTACAATTGCAATTGCAGCCGGTGGAACAGCTTTCAGCCATGTAAATGATTCTGGTTTCTGGCTTTCAAAATCATTATTTGAAATCGACGAGAAAACAAATTTACAGACATGGACAGTTATGGAGACACTTGTAGGACTTGTAGGAATTATCGGAGCAACAATCGTTTGGTTTGTTGTGTCATAAATAAAAGGAGCGAATAAAAATGAAGGAATTAAAGAGTCAGGAAATGCGTAAACTTGCACCGGAATTAGATCCACTTCGTATCGGAACCGGTTGGAAAAAAGAAGATCTTAGCAAACCGCAGGTTATGGTGGAAAGTACATACGGCGACAGCCATCCGGGCAGCGGACACTTAAATATTCTTGTGGAAGAAGTAAGAAAAGGAGTTGCAGAGGCAGGTGGTTTCGGAGCACGTTATTTCTGTACAGATATCTGTGACGGAGAAAGTCAGGGAACAGACGGAATCAATTACAGCCTTGCAAGCCGTGAAATGATCGCAAATATGATCGAGATCCATGCAAACGCAACACCGTTTGATGCAGGTGTTTATCTTTCAAGCTGTGATAAGGGTGTTCCGGGTAACCTGATGGGACTTGCAAGAGTAGACATTCCTTCCGTTGTAGTTCCGGGTGGAACTATGAATGCAGGACCGGAAATGCTTACACTGGAACAGCTTGGTATGTATAGCGCAAAATATGAGCGTGGGGAAATCGATGAATCAAAACTCGACTGGGCAAAATGTAATGCTTGTCCAAGCTGTGGTGCCTGCTCCTTTATCGGAACAGCTTCCACCATGCAGATCATGGCAGAGGCTCTCGGACTTGCTCTTCCGGGAAGTGCGCTGATGCCTGCAACAAGTCCGGACCTTTTAGCTTATGCAAGAGAAGCAGGAAAACGCGCAGCCTGGATGGCAGGAGAAGAAGATATGCGTCCATCGAAGATCGTGACAATGGACAGCTTTGAAAATGCAATTTACGTGCATGCGGCAATTTCAGGAAGTACAAACTGTCTGCTTCATCTTCCGGCAATCGCACATGAATTTGGTATTGAAATCACAGGAGATACCTTTGACAGAATCCACAGAGGTGCAAGATATCTTCTGGATGTCCGCCCGGCAGGACGCTGGCCGGCAGAATGCTTCTATTATGCAGGTGGTGTACCGGCAATCATGGAAGAAATCAAAGAACATCTGCATCTTGATGTCATGACAGTTACAGGAAAGACACTTGGAGAAAACTTAGAAGAACTTAAGGCAAACGGATTTTATGAGAAATGTGATAAGTGGCTGCAGGAATTTAACCAGCGCTATCAGGTAAATGTTACAAAAGAAGATATCATCCGTCCTTATGAAAAGGCAATCGGAACAGACGGAAGTATTGCTGTATTAAAGGGAAATCTGGCACCGGAAGGCGCAGTGATCAAACATACTGCATGCCCGAAAGAAATGTTCAAATCTGTACTTCGCGCAAGACCATTTGACAGCGAAGAAGAATGTCTGGATGCAGTTCTGAAGCATAAAGTACAGAAAGGTGATGCAGTCTTTATCCGCTACGAAGGACCGAAAGGAAGCGGAATGCCGGAGATGTTTTATACATCAGAAGCAATCAGCAGTGACAAAGAACTTGGAAAGAGTATTGCGCTTATCACAGACGGAAGATTCTCCGGAGCATCCACAGGACCGGTAATCGGACATTGTAGTCCGGAAGCAGTTGACGGAGGTCCGATCGCACTGGTTGAAGAAGGCGACCTGATCGAAATTGATGTTATGGGAAGAAAGCTGAATATCATCGGAGTGGCAGGAGAACGCAAGACACCGGAAGAAATCGATGAAATTCTGAAAGAACGTCGTAAAAACTGGGAACCAAGAGAAATGAAATATAAAAAAGGTGTGCTCAGAATGTTCAGTCAGCATGCAACAAGCCCGATGAAAGGTGCATACCTGGAATACTAAGAAGAGGAAAAGAGCATGGAACATAAATTTATAACTTTGGGCGAGATCATGCTTCGGCTGACTCCGCCGGATTATGAAAAGATCAGAAATACAAATAAGTTTGATGCCAGATATGGCGGGAGTGAGGCGAATATAGCCATCTCCCTTGCCAATCTGGGAATTGCCAGCACCTATTTTACCGTTGTTCCGGATAACAGCCTTGGTAAAAGTGCGATCCGGATGCTGAAAAGCAATGATATAAACTGTGATCCGGTTATTTTCAGCACACCGGAAGAAACACCGACACACAGACTTGGAACCTACTATCTGGAAGCAGGATATGGAATTCGTCCAAGTAAAGTCATTTATGACAGAAAATACAGTGCATTTGCTGAATATGATTTTACAAAAGTTGATTTTGAAAAGATGCTGGAGGGCTATACCTGGCTGCATTTAGGCGGAATCACTCCGGCTCTTGGAGAAAGCTGCAGATGGATGATCATGGAATGCCTGAAGGCAGCAAAGGCAAAAGAAATCACCGTAAGTTTTGACGGTAATTTCAGAAGTACACTCTGGAGCTGGAAAGAAGCCAGGGATTTCTGTACCGATTGTCTGCCGTATGTGGATGTTCTTCTTGGAATTGAGCCTTATCATTTATGGAAAGATGAGAAGAACCCGGAATCGGGCGACTGGAAGGAAGAAATCCCTTATCAGCCAAGCCTTGAAGAACAGGATAAGATTTTCAAGATATTTGCGGAACGTTATCCTAACATAAAGTGTATTGCAAGGCATGTACGCTATTCACATAGCTGCAGTGAAAACAGTCTGAAAGCATATCTTTGGTATAAAGGGAAAACTTATGAGAGCAGAACACTGACTTTCCAGATCCTCGACAGAGTCGGAGGAGGAGATGCTTTTGTGAGCGGAATTATTTACGGGCTGATGAAAGATTTTTCTCCGGAAGACATTGCCGGATTCGGTGTGGCTGCAAGTGCGATCAAGCATACAATTCATGGAGATGGAAATATTACAGATGATACAGAGTTGATCCGTCAGGTAATGCAGATGGATTTTGATATCAAGCGATAGGAGATAAGATGATGACAATAGAAGAAAGATTTGAAGATTTTGGTGTAGTGCCGGTCGTAGTTCTTGATGATGTAAAAGATGCACTTCCGCTTGCAAAAGCACTGACAGAAGGCGGACTTCCATGTGCAGAAGTAACCTTCCGTACCGAGGCGGCTGAAGAATCAATAAAAGTAATGGCAGAGGCTTATCCGGATATGGTTGTAGGAGCAGGAACTGTTCTTACAATCGAACAGGTAGATGCTGCTGTTAAAGCAGGAGCAAAATTCATTGTTAGTCCTGGATTTGATCTTGAAATCGTAGATTACTGTCTGGAAAAAGAAATTCCGATTTTCCCGGGATGTGTGACACCGTCCGAAGTGGCACAGGCAGTAAAAAGAGGACTGAAAGTAGTTAAATTCTTCCCGGCAGAACCTGCAGGTGGAGTGGCTATGATCAAAGCAATGGCAGCACCATATCATCAGCTTCGTTTTATGCCTACAGGTGGAATCGGAACACAGAATCTGAAAGATTATCTGGGATTTGACAAGATCATCTGCTGCGGCGGAAGCTGGATGGTAAAAGGTGATCTGATCAGAAACGGTGAATTTGAAAAAATCTGTAATCTGACAAAAGAAGCGAAAGAACTGGCAAAGAGCATTCGCCCATAATGAAATAAGCCCTTTTATCAAGGGAAATACATGACCTCCGAGGAGGTACTAATCTATCCTTTATAATATACAAAAAAGAACAGAAAAGATTTTGGTATCTGAGAATCTTTTCTGTTCTTTTTGTTTTGATTATGTAGCATTTCTGTTTTTCCTGACCTCGGTAGGTGTCATCTCGAAATGTTCAAAGAACATTCGGCGGAATAATTTATAATTTGTAAATCCATGGCGTTCCAGGATATCCTTGATGGAATCATCTGTCGAAAGAATATCCTGGTAAATATAAGAAAGCCGGAGTTCATTCTGATATTCCAGAAAAGTGATTCCCATACATTTTTTGAAGAAGCGGCAGAAATAGCCGGACTGCAGATAGGCAACTCCGGCGATCTCTTCGATACTGATGTGCCGGTCATAATTTTTCCGGATGTAATTTAAGATCGTATCCAGCCTTGCCCGGTCTTTGTCACGCTGCGTCTGGTTTCCGTGAACGACACGGATGCTGAAATTATGAAAAAGCTGGAACAGGATTTCAAAAAGCAGGCTGTTAAACCGGAGAATGAAGCCTTCTGGCCGGATATCATTGGCAATCTGCATCTGGAGCAGGGTTTCCTTGAAAATATCCAGTTTTGTCCGACGGATGGCACTGTCTTCCGGGTTCTCCAGATTGAAGACCAGCTGATCCGCATCGGGCAGATACATTGAAAGAAAGGACAATGGAATCTGGAACAGGATGGCTTTATTTGGTGCAGTACATTTTGTAGAATGAATGATATCGGAATTGATCAGGATACATTCTCCGGCGTGATATTCACGAATGGAAGATTCCATTGTAACGGTAAGACTTCCTTCCAGCAGATAAATAATCTCGATCGCATGATGCAGATGGGCAGGAACATAGCTGCCGGGATCAATGGAGGTGCGGAAGTGTACTCCGGTAGATTCAAGGGTAGAGATGATTTCATAAGAAAAAACGGTATCATCCGATAATTCATTATTTTTCGTTTTTTTCGGTGTAAAAAGAAGATGAGTGGAATCCGGTGATTTCATAGATTTGTATCCTTTCATATTTTGTGTCTCAAGAGAAACAACTTATATTTATAAGAGTAACACAAATAATATAAAATAAAAAGAGAATATCGACCTATATTTTGCAGAGAATATGACCTATTCATACTAAGTTCTGTATGGTACTATAATAGCGTAAACAAAAGGATGTTCAGTGCACGGAGAACAAAACGTATAGAATGATCTAAGATGAAAGAGGAATGGAAAAATGGAATCAAAGAACAAATTGACCTTTTCAAAGGTATTTGAAAGATTTGCCTACGGATGTGGGGATTTCGGATGTAACATTATTTATACAGCAATGTCGGCATTTTTGCTGTTCTATTATACGGACTATGCAAAAGTAAGTGCACTGGCAGTAGGAACGATCATGATGGTATCCAGAATTTTTGATGGAATCAGCGATATTATCATGGGTGTGATCGTTGACCGTACAAAATCAAAATTTGGTAAAGCAAGACCCTGGATACTCCGGATGTGTATTCCGTTTGCGGTTTCGGGAATTTTACTGTTCTCTGTACCTACAAGCTGGGCGGCAACACCGAAATTAGTTTATGTATTCATTACATACAACCTGGTATCGACAGTTATCTACACAGCGATCAATGTACCATATTCTGCATTGAACGCACTGATGACACAAGATCCATATGAAAGATCGGTATTAAGTATTTTCAGAAACTTACTGGCAACAGCAGGAACACTGACGATCAATACATTTACCTTGCCATTAGTAGAAAAATTCGGAAATGATGCTTCTGCATGGACAAAGACCTTCTGCGTATTCGGTCTGGTAGCCGTTGCAGCTTTCCTGATCAACTTCTTCGGAACAAAAGAACGTGTAAAACCGGCATCGGCAGGGGAAGACGGAAAGGTAGAAGATGTACCGTTTAAAGAAGGAATCAAAGCTTTATTTAAGAATAAATACTGGATCATGATGACCGGAATGCTTGCATTATTCTTCTTAATGTACTCTGTAAATGGTGGGGCAACCGTTTACTATGCAAAAGATATTTTAGGTGACAGAAATCTGGTATCAACGATCAACGGAATTTTTAATGTAGTACAGATTCTTGGAATGTTCTTTATTGCAATGCTGGTAAAACGTCTTGGTAAGAGAAATGTATTTGCAATCGGTCTGGTACTTGATATCATCGGAATGCTGCTTCTGAATTTCGTGGGTGGCTCTATGGCGGGAATCGTGGTATCCAGTGTGATCCGTGGAATCGGTAATGCATGCGGTGGTGCAACCATGTGGGCTATGGTTTCTGATACGATTGATTATGGTGAGTGGAAGACAGGTTATCGTACTGAGGGACTGGTAAACAGTGCATGCAGTTTTGGATATAAGATTGGAAATGGTATTGGTTCTGCACTTCTTGGAATGATTCTGGAAATCGGCGGATATGTAGGAGATGCAGCTGTTCAGAGTGCATCCGCACTCCGTTCGATCGAAGCCTGCTTCGTATGGATTCCGATCGCTGTTTATGTATGCGGTCTGATCATCATGAAATTCTGGAAACTGGATAAAGAGTTCCCGCAGATCATTGCAGACTTAAAAGCACGTCAGACAAAATAAAAAAATCATTGAATGAAAAGAGGCATCGGCGAAAGGCGGGTGTCTCTGCGGATAAAGAAGTAAGAGAGGTAAGGATCATGAAAGTTAAGGGAGTCAATCTTGGAAACTGGCTGGTACTGGAAAAATGGATGAGTCCGGCGTTATTTGCAGGAACAACAGCGGAAGATGAATACTATCTGCCAAGACAGCTTTCCAAAGAAGTGTATGAGGCAAGAATTAAGATTCACCGTTCCGAATATATTACAGAACGTGATTTTGTGACGATCAAATCGATGGGAATGGAAGCTGTCCGGATTCCGGTTCCGTATTTTATATTTGGCGACAGAGAACCATTTATCGGATGTATCGAAGAACTGGACAAGGCATTTAACTGGGCAGAAGCGTATGGTTTACAGATTCTGATCGATCTTCATACCGCTCCGCTTGGTCAGAATGGATTTGACAACGGAGGAATCTGCGGCGTATGTAAATGGTCAAAGCATCCGGAAGAGATTGAATTTGTCCTGTCTGTACTGGAGCGTCTGGCAGAGCGTTACGGAGAAAGAAAAGGCTTATGGGGAATTGAAGTGATCAATGAACCGGTGACAGAAAATATGTGGGAAACCATGAAGGTACCGGAGAGATATCCTGCAGTTGATCCTGAGCTGGCAGAGGGTTCCGGTCCGGTGACACTTGATTTTCTCAGAGGATTTTACAAAGACGCATACGACAGAATCCGGAAATATATGCCGGAAGAGAAATATGTGGTCATCCACGACGGATTTGAACTGAAAGCATGGAAGGGCTACATGCAGGAAGAAAAGTACAAGAATGTAGTCCTGGATACCCATCAGTATCTGATGGTTGCAGAGGCAAATGGCTGCGAGCAGACAATGGAAGGATATCTGAATTATATCAGAGAACATTTTCAGAAAGATATTCAGTAAATGGAAGAATATTTCCCGGTGATCTGCGGAGAATGGTGCCTGTTCAATTCTCTGGCTTGTGGATGGGATACCAAAGGAGGACAGTCCGTATTGAATGGTTTGGACGGGGAAGTGGAAAGTTTCGTAAGTGATGAAGAAAAGAAAAAAATCTATCAGGCAGTGGCAGAAGCGCAGCTTGCGGCATGGAATACAGGAAGCGGATATTTCTACTGGAGCTATAAGCTGCTGACCGATACGGTTAATGACAAAGGCTGGACCGGATGGGACAGCTGGGATCTTGGAAGATGCGTTGATTTTGGATGGTTTCCGAGAGTGTAGAGGCAGAAGGAGATTTAGAAATCCAGAAATGTCTGACTGATTTTAATAGCAAGGCAATAATAAGATGCCATGAAAAAAAGGGCATCTGGTCATATAGGAGGAGAAAATATGATTCATAATCCGATTTTTAAAGGATTTAACCCGGACCCGTGTATTTGCAGAAAAGGGGACGATTATTATATAGCAGTATCAACATTTGAATGGATGCCGGGGATTCCGGTCTACCATTCAAAGGATATGAAGAATTGGGAATTGTACACCCATGTACTGACAGATGACGAAGAAGTGGATCTGAAGAAACTTCCGTCTGCAAAAGGAATCTGGGCACCGTGCCTGACTTACTGTGAACAGGAAGATCTGTTCTATGTAGTTTATGGTGTGATGAATTCCATGAACGCGAGATATTTTGATGTGGACAATTTTGTAATTACGGCAAAAGATATCCGCGGACCGTGGAGCAAACCGGTCTATCTGCATTCAGCAGGATTTGATGCTTCCATGTTCCACGATGATGACGGAAGAAAATGGGTAGTATCTCTGGAGTGGGAGACCCGTGAAGGCTATGAGAAGCCGGGAGCAATCTGCATGATCGAATATTCACCGGAGAAGCAGGAAGTGATCGGATATCCAAAGCGTATCTGGAATGGTGGGACCGACCGGGGATGTATCGAAGCACCACATCTGACCAAGAGAAATGGTTATTATTACATTATGTGCGCAGAAGGTGGAACCGGATACAATCACTGTGTTACCATGGGACGGTCAAAAAATGTATGGGGACCATATGAAGGCGATCCGATGAACCCAATCGTAACGAGTGTACCGGGCGTATCTTATGAACGTCAGGATCCGGATCATCTGAAACCGAAATATTATAATCCGGACAGCGTTCTTCAGAAATCCGGTCATGCAAGCTATGTGGAAACTTCCCTTGGAGAAGTGTATCTTGTCCATCTGTGCGCAAGACCATTTGCACCGGAGCTGCGCTGTACACTGGGACGTGAGACTGCGATCCAGAAAATGAAGTGGACAGAAGACGGATGGCTTCGGATGTATGATGATGACAATCTTGCAAAAGAGTATGTGGAAGAAAGCAAGCTTCCGGAGTACCCGGTTCCGCAGATTCCTTCTTTTGATGATTTTGACGGGGAAGAGCTTGGCAACTGGTACTATGCGCCGAGAATCATGCCGCAGAGATTTGCAGATGTGAAGGCTCGTCCAGGCTATGTGAGAATCCGCGGACAGGAATCCAGAACCTCTCTGAACAAAGTAAGTATTCTGGCAAGAAAGCTGACCAGCGTCTATGCACGGGTGACAACCAAAATGGAATTCAAGCCGGAAACCCATCAGCACAGCGCCGGACTGATCATGTATTATGACAACATGAACTACATCAACCTTCGTAAATATTACAGCCAGACACTGGGACAGAGTGCACTTTCCATCATCCATCTGGAAAATGGAACCAAGACAGAACTTCTGAATACCCGTATTCCGGTAGAGGATGTGCCGATCTATCTGCGGCTGAATATTGAGGGGAGAAAGTCCTGGTTCGAGTGGAGCTATGACGGAGAGCAGTTTGTGAAAATCGGCGGACCATTTGATACAACAAAATTCTCGGATGAATACTGCAAATACGGTGAGTTTACAGGAACCTTTGTAGGACTGACCTGTGCGGACAGAGTGCTGCATAAGCATTATGCGGATTTTGATTTCTTCGAGTATGTTGCGGATGAGGAGAAAGGGATGCCGAGGTAATTGATGAAGCACAAATAGAAAATTACCTTTGACGAAATCTAAAAAATGACTACAAATCTTTTGAATGTTATATTCAATCACGGAATTTGTAGTCATTTTTAGATATTAGTGAATATTCGGCAAAATACTATGCAATGCACTGGCTAAGAATTCTTTTTTAAATTATTAATAATTTTTTGAACCTCAGAAATGTCCATATATAATACGGCTGCTATTTCTTCAGGGGTTTTATTATCTGCCAGGTTTTTTCTTATAATTTCGGTCAGTATTTTTTCTTTTCCTTCTTCTCTTCCAGATTCTATTAATTCATCTAAAGCTGTACACATATTAAATTGACCTCCTCCTTTTTCTGATGCTGCATAATTTATCAATTCTTGAGAACCGGTGATTGCGCCAATTACAATACCTAACTCGTTTGCCAGATTTTGATCTTTGTAGATACTTGTAATTTTGCCATATTCTTTTTTATAAATCAACCGACTCACCTCAAATATTGTCTGAACATCCCTGTTTTTGAACAGGACACCTTCGCTGTTGCGCAGTTGTATTAGATTTAGCTTATAATCAGGCACAAGACTTTCCATATAGTCAGGCAGTTCCAGCATTTCTTTCAAACTGGTTGCCCCATCCCATTCCTTTTCTCCGTAATAAACGCACAGAGTGATTATCGGATGAAGCCGATCCGTCTTTTTGAATCTGGACAGAAATTCATCTTTTGTATTTGTGGTCTTTTCATCCAGATTCTTTTTTGCAATTTCATTATACTCTTTTAAGTATGAAAGTGCATCCTCTATCATGTGTCTTAGTGGCATTGCATAGTGGATTTTCTGTTGGTTTTCAATACCCCAGATTACAAAATCCATTCCATAGGCTGTCTTTTTTACGACATCTCTCAGTCGCTGGATTGTTTCTAAATGTCCGTTGAATTTCAGGACAGATGAAAGATCTACGTCTGCTTCTTTCAGATCTTCCGGGTGCAGTTTTTGTTCCCCGTTAAACAAAACTGCATTGAACAAATCGGCGAAGTGAGCATTGTCTTTCCAGAAATTTTTCAGGACAATATCCGCTTTCGCTGTATTTCTCAGTGACATATCATTTCCTCCTTTGTTTTTGTGTTTGGTATATAAGTATAAAATCCGTTGTTATTGAAAGCAATCTCGAAAAATTTCGTTTTGAATGGAATATCTTTGTTGTCCGGGATAAGACATGAAAATATTATTTTATACTCAAAACTTTTTTGAGAATAACGAGTAAAAAGATTCAGACTCCTTCAGAAAAGCTCACAATCACAGTCGGATATCCGCTCTGCTTGAGTCTTCGTTCCATCATGGCAGCATCATTTAGCACATCGAACTGGCCGACCAGAACCCGGTCATACTGACTGCTGTCATCAATCCGGGCAGGGAAATCCATCTCGGTCAGTTCATTAAGAAGCCGTCTGGCATACGCCGGATTTCGGAATGCACCGACCTGCACACTGTAGGTTACAGATGGAGAAGAATTAGGAAATTCGGAGTCTGTATTTTCATCAGACGGATTCATGTGAGCAGAGTCTGACGTACAAGGAGAATCAGGGACTGAGCCTGGATTTGTCAGGATATCAACATCTGATTTTGCAGAACCGTCAGCAGGAGAAACGGAAGCAGAAGTATCTGCGTCAGAAGAAGCTCTGCCAGATTCCGATGCCGTTGAACTGTTTCTTGCGCCTTCCGGCTTCCAGAGCCCTTTTTCTTCCAGCGTATCCAGGATTCCATCTGCAATTGCCTGCGCAATATCATGAAAGTTCTTATCAAAGAGCTTATTATCAGAATCCGAATTGATAAAACCGACTTCCACCAGGATTGCCGGCATTTTTGTACGGCGAAGGACAACCAGATTTGGGCGCGCCTTTACTCCGAGATCTTTGAACCCAACTGTCTCCAGCTGTGCATTGATATTTTCCGCCATCTCGTATTTGATACCGGAAAGATTGTAGATCAGGCTTTCCACGCCCATGTACTGATTGGCAAGAGGACTGGAATTCCGATGGATCGATATGAAGAAATCCACACCGGCTTCGTTTGCTTCTGTTGCTTTCTGGAAAGGTGTCTCATAAATGTCCGTTGTCCGCGTGTATTCCACATCAATTTCGCTGTTCTGTAAAATTTCTCCGATCGCAAGCACCAGCTTCAGTACATCATCCTTTTCCTGGCGACCATTATACACAGCTCCCGGATCACGTCCCCCGTGACCGGCATCGAGCATGATAGATACAGGCATAGATATACCTCGATAGATAGGTTTTATATAATATATGTGAATCTATGAAAAAGGGTGAAAAGAAGCAGATTTTACAAACATTTAAACCAACCATGATAGTTTCGTTTCACTATAAATAGTACAATAAAACTGTCAAAAGAAACCCACACAAGCACAAACGGAAGGAATGACAGACATGGCACCATTTATCATCGGAATCATCGGAGGCACAACAATCATAGCAGGCGGCACATATCTCTTAGAAAAAATAGCCGAATACCTCGAACAAAATAATCAGACAAAAAGCATCTGATGAAAAATAAATTGTCAGCCTGAAAATATAATGTTATGATTATTCTGTACCGCAAAACTGCGGAATAGTTATTTCTATAATAGTCAGGAGAATCAAAACATGGCAGAAAGATTAGAATTTCGTGAAAAACTGGCAGGAATCCTTGCACTTTGCGCGAGCCAGAATAACATAACAGATAAAACTACAGTCGAAGAATATTTTGCAGAAGACAATTTGTCAAAAGAACAGATGAAACTGGTATTTGATTACCTTCTTTCTCAAAAAGTGATCGTAAAAGGCTACGTCAAAGCCGGTGGTTCGATCAAAAACGCAGAAAACACCGAAGAGCCGATCCGATACACCCAGGAAGAACAGGACTACTTAAATCTCTACGAGCAGGATCTGAAAGGATTAAGAGATGGTGACCCGTTGAAAGAACTCCTTCCGGCAATCCTCACCATGGCAAAAGAGATGCACCGGGCAGATATCTACATCGGAGATCTCGTCCAGGAAGGCAACATGGGACTCATGCTCGCCATGGAAGACCATGCAGACGATACCGAAGCCCTTTTAAGCATGGCAAAAGAAAGCATGCAGGCACTTCTTGAATCTCAGGAAGAGACTAAAAAACAAGATAACCGCATGGTAGAAAAAGTCAACGACCTCGATGAACAGATCAAAAAACTTTCCGATGAACTTGGTCGAAAAGTCAGCGTAGACGAGCTGGAAGAATTCGCCGGCATCACCGAAGATGAAATCAGCGATATCTTAAAGTTGGCAGGTGAAGAACTTCCCCCGGAAGAGAAGTAGAAATATACTGCAGAAAATTTATTCCTATATAAAGATGCTTATAATTGGCATGAAAACACTACTATATTTCTAAAATGCGAAAAATGGCATCTGCAATCAATACACTACAACAGTCAACAGAACCCACAGTCCGAAGATGGCTGTGGGTTCTGTTTCCCGTGAATCATTTATTTGTTTTTTGTCTTGAAAACCCAGGGGGATGGGCTGCAATAAAGTTATCTGCTGACATTTTGCACTACGGAGATGAGACTCAAAGAATTGTGGAAGCCATTGCTGACACAATTCTTGTTTTCAGAGGCTCATCGGAGTGGTCAGTGCAACGAAGCAGATGACTTTATTGCAGCCTATCCCCCGTCCCTTTCCCAAACAAAATGGATGCAGGAGAAACTCTCCCACATCCATCTTTTAATCTCGTAATTAAGCCTGCGGTCCAGCAGATACAAGTGCTTTACCAGCAGCATTTCCTTCGTATTTAGCGAAGTTCTTAACGAATCTTGCAGCAAGATCCTTAGCCTTTGTCTCCCATTCAGAAGCATCAGCATATGTGTCGCGAGGATCAAGAATTCCTGAATCAACTCCCGGAAGTTCTGTAGGTACTTCAAAGTTGAAGAAAGGAATCTTCTTGGTCGGTGCATTTAAGATGTCTCCGTTCAGGATAGCATCGATGATACCACGAGTATCTTTGATAGAGATACGTTTTTCTGTTCCGTTCCATCCTGTGTTAACGAGGTAAGCCTTAGCTCCGCTCTTTTCCATCTTCTTAACAAGTTCTTCTGCGTATTTTGTCGGATGCAGTTCAAGGAATGCCTGTCCGAAGCAAGCAGAGAATGTTGGTGTAGGTTCTGTGATTCCACGTTCTGTACCAGCAAGTTTAGCTGTGAATCCAGACAGGAAGTAGTACTGTGTCTGTTCCGGAGTCAGTACAGATACCGGCGGAAGTACTCCGAAAGCGTCTGCAGACAGGAAGATTACATTCTTAGCTGCCGGTGCAGAAGAAACCGGACGTACAATATTTTCAATGTGGTTAATCGGATAAGATACACGTGTATTTTCTGTTACACTCTTATCAGCAAAATCAATTTTTCCTTCAGCATCGAGAGTTACGTTCTCAAGAAGAGCGTCACGTCTGATTGCGTTGTAGATATCTGGTTCAGATTCTTTGTCAAGGTTGATAACTTTAGCGTAGCATCCACCTTCAAAGTTGAATACTCCGTTGTCATCCCAGCCGTGTTCGTCATCACCGATCAGGAGACGCTTAGGATCTGTAGAAAGTGTTGTCTTACCTGTTCCTGAAAGTCCGAAGAAGATTGCTGTATTTTCACCATTCAGATCTGTGTTTGCTGAGCAGTGCATAGCGGCGATTCCCTTAAGTGGGAGGTAGTAGTTCATCATAGAGAACATACCTTTCTTCATTTCTCCGCCGTACCATGTATTAACGATAACCTGTTCTTTACTTGTGATGTTGAATAAAACAGCTGTCTCAGAGTTAAGTCCAAGTTCTTTGTAGTTTTCAACTTTTGCTTTTGAAGCATTGTATACTACGAAGTCTGGTTCGAAGTTCTCAAGTTCTTCAGCTGTTGGTTTGATGAACATGTTTGTTACGAAATGAGCCTGCCAGGCAACTTCAACGATGAAACGGATTGCCATACGTGTATCTTTGTTGGCGCCGCAGAATGCATCTACAACATAAAGTTTCTTGTTAGAAAGTTCTTTCTTGGCGATCTCCTTTACAGCTTCCCATGCTTCCTGTGAAGCCGGATGGTTGTCATTCTTATATTCGTCTGAAGTCCACCATACAGTGTCTTTAGAGTTTTCATCAACTACGATGAATTTGTCTTTAGGGGAACGTCCGGTGTATACACCTGTCATTACGTTTACAGCACCAAGTTCGCTGACCTGACCTTTTTCAAATCCCTCAAGACCTGCTTTTGTTTCTTCTTCAAACAGTAATTCGTAAGAAGGGTTGTGCACGATTTCTGTTGTTCCAGTAATACCATACTTGCTTAAATTGATTTCTGCCATTGCAATTAACCTCTTTCTCCTAATTCTAGTTAAATGGTTAAATGATAAAAGCTGTGAGCGCAGATTTTATCATCTGATGAAGTAAAATTCTTCACCCATTTACCATAATTATACATAATTACGCAATAAAATCAATAAAAAACC
>Ga0129313_1000368_pt1 | contig 40877 bp, 39 predicted proteins | sample O1105metagenome_FD_94436 | JGI IMG/M metagenome (GOLD analysis project Ga0129313, IMG submission 94436) | Orangutan group fecal microbial communities from fecal samples from Wisconsin, USA - O1105 metagenome | ecosystem: Host-associated > Mammals > Digestive system > Large intestine > Fecal...
GCATTTTTGAGATGAAAGAGGAAGGAAACCATGAACATAGGCGACATTGCATTTCCCAACCTGGGGATTTATCTGAAGGACGTGCCAAGATCATTCAGCGTGTTTGGCTTTGAAATTGCATTCTACGGATTGATTATCGGTATCGGAGTTATGGCCGGGCTGCTGACCGCGGTGCAGATAGCCAAGAGGACGGGACAGAACCCGGACGATTACTGGGATTTTGCCATATGGGCAGTACTTTTTTCCGTCATCGGTGCAAGACTTTATTATGTGGCATTCTCCTGGGAGGATTATAAGGATAATCTGCTGGATATCTTTAAACTCCGCAGCGGTGGACTTGCAATTTATGGCGGTGTCATTGCAGCGTTTATCACATTGTTTGTCTGGTGCAGGATAAAAAAGAAAAATCCGCTGCTCATCGGCGATACTGCTATGCCGGGACTGATTTTGGGTCAGGCTATAGGAAGATGGGGTAACTTCATGAACAGGGAGGTGTTCGGAGATTACTACAACGGTTTGCTCTCCATGCAGATTCCTATTTCCGACGTCAGGGACAGCAGTGATATCACCGAAAATATCGCATCTCACATTCCTGAAGGTGCCAACTATATCAATGTTCATCCTACCTTCCTTTATGAGAGCCTGTGGAATCTGTTCATTTTTGCTCTGCTTTTGATTTATAGAAAGCACAAGAAGTTTGACGGTGAACTGTGCCTGTTGTATCTGGGCGGATATGGTCTGGGGCGGTTTGTAATAGAAGGAATCCGTACGGATACCCTTCTGATACCGGGGACTGCCCTGCCGGTATCTCAGGTTCTGGCACTTGTGATGGTGATTTTTGCCGTGGTAACGGACATTTTTGTGAGAATCCGGCTGAAAAAGAAGCCGGTTGAAACAGAAAAATAAAAAAATTTTTTTTGAGGCCTGATTTCTGCCGGAGCATAGATATGCCACATGGGAATCAGGCCTCATACTATATCTTGTGCTTTCTGCTCGAAAGTGCCCTGCAAAATGGCTGCAGGGCGCTTTTTTGTGCGCTTTCTTTCAAAAACTTCCACTTGTAAAAATCTTAAGAATAGTTTAAAATCTAGTTAAAAGTGGGATGGATATGGCATCAAATCCCATAAAGTGGGATGAAAAACCACAAAAAGACAGATTTTGATGCCGAATCCGGTGGCAGACCCATTTTTGACTGGTGGTGATTGCGATGTTTATGGGCAGATACAATCATACAATTGACCCGAAAGGCAGGTTGAGTATTCCTTCAAAATACCGCGAGATTCTGGGAGATGAATTTGTGGTTTCCAAGGGAATGGACGGCTGCTTATTTGTGTATGCGATTGATGATTGGAAGGTCTTTGAAGCAAAACTGGCATCGCTGCCGCTGATTAATGTAGAAGCAAGACAGTTTGCGAGATATTTCCTCTCAGGAGCACAGTACGTTACGGTGGACAAGCAGGGACGTATCCTGATGCCCCAGGACTTACGGGAATTTGCAGGGTTGGAAAAGGATGTTGTGCTGGCAGGTATGGGCGGACGTATAGAGATATGGAGTCTCGATAAGTGGAATGAGAACAGTAAACAGGTAGATATCAACAAGATTTCGGAAGGAATGATAAACCTGGGACTTACGATTTAGGAGCTGTGTATGGAATTTAAGCATTTTTCCGTGCTGCTGACGGAGACCATCGAACAACTTCATGTAAAGCCGGACGGCATCTATGTGGACGGAACGTTGGGCGGAGGCGGACATGCTTTTGAGGTTTGCAGCAGGCTGACCACGGGACGTTTCTTCGGAATTGATCAGGATGATGCGGCAATCGCAGCTGCGGGAAAGAAGCTGGCACCTTTCGGAGATAAGGTAACCATTCTGCGGAACAATTACTGCAACATGAGAGCGGCTCTGACCGGAGAAGGTGTGGATAAGGTGGATGGTATCGTCCTCGATTTGGGCGTTTCATCCTATCAGTTGGACACAGAGGAGAGAGGTTTTTCCTATCGCTATGATGCACCTCTTGACATGAGGATGGACAGGCGTCAGACCACAACGGCCCGGGATATCGTAAACGGTTACTCCGAGAATGAACTGTATCGCATTATCAGGGATTACGGAGAGGACAAATTTGCAAAGAACATTGCGAAGCACATCGTGATGAGAAGGGCGGAGAAGCCCATAGAAACCACTTTTGAACTGAATGAAATCATTAAGGCCGCCATCCCGGCGAAAATGCGGCAGAACGGTCATCCCTCAAAGCAGACCTTTCAGGCTATACGAATCGAATGCAACAGGGAACTGGAAGTGCTGAAAAATTCTCTGGATGATTTCATAGAGATGTTGAATCCCGGCGGGAGACTCTGCATCATTACCTTCCATTCTTTGGAGGACCGCATTGTTAAGACGGCCTTTCGGAACAATGAGAATCCCTGCACCTGTCCCCCGGATTTCCCGGTTTGTGTGTGCGGTAAGGTTTCAAAGGGAAGAGTGGTGACAAGGAAGGCAATATTACCCTCCGAGGAGGAACTTGCGGAGAACAGTCGTTCAAAGAGCGCAAAGCTGAGAGTTTTTGAAAAAAAGAGATAGAAAGCAGGAAACATTATGAGCCAGAACAGAAGGAACTACAGACAGGCTACATATGAGAAAGAGACAGACGTAAGAGGCGGAAGGAACCGCAACGTATACGTTTACGGAAATACTGCGCGCAAATTGGATGTACAGAGGCAGATGGAGACAGAGCCCGGACGGCAGGTACATCCTGTTGTGCGGAAGAACAGAGAGAGAGCACGTCACATGAATGCCGGTTACATGTTCTTTCTGGCAGTTGCCATGTGTACGGCAGCATGGATATTGGTAAACTATATACAGCTTCAGGCGGACTTGACCAATCTGACCAGAAGCGTGGCTGAAAAGCAGAGTGAGCTGAACAATTTGAAGCTTGCCAATGATGAGGAGTATAACAGAATCATCAGCAGCATTGATTTGGAGGAAATCAAGCGGATTGCCATCGGAGAACTGGGGATGACCTATGCTCAGGAAGGACAGATTGTACTTTATGTGAACGAGGATAATGACTATATGCGTCAGGTTACCGGAAACAATTGACAGAGGTGCGGTGTGAGCGAACAGAAAAAGAAGAAGTTTTCCATAAAAATGCAGAAGAAGCTGGTAGTACTGTTTATTTTTGTACTGCTGGCTTTTGCAGGATTAAGCGTAAGACTTGTGCTGCTGACCTATGAGAACGGAACACAATACCAAAAGCAGGTTCTGATGCAGCAGCAATATGACTCCAGTGTTCTCCCCTACAGGCGGGGAGATATTGTGGACTCCAAGGGAACGAAGCTTGCCACCAGCGAGAAGGTGTATAATCTGGTCATTGATGCCAAGGTTATGAATACAACACTCAGCGGAAAAACACCTTATCTGGAACCGACTCTGGAGGCTCTCGGGCAGAACTTTGATTTGGATATGACGGCAATCAGGGAATATGTGACCACCCATCCCACATCTTCCTGGTATGTGCCCCTAAAACAGCTGACTTACGAAGAAATCAGCGGATTTCAGGCAGCGCAGCTGGAGAATAAGAATATCAGGGGCGTCTGGTTTGAGGAGGAGTATAAAAGGGTATATCCGTACGGCTCTCTTGCTGCGGATGCCATCGGTTTTACCGGTACGGACAATGTGGGAAGCTACGGTTTGGAGGAATACTATAACGATGTGCTGAACGGCATCAACGGGAGAGAATACGGCTATCTGAACGAGGATTTGGATCTGGAGAGAACCGTGAAGGCGGCTGTGGACGGAGACAGTATTCACTGCACAATCGATGCAAACGCTCAGATGATTGTAGAAAAGTATATCAATAAATTTTTGGAGGAACACAGGGATGAAGCCCATCCCGGCAACGGAGCGGAAAATGTGGGCTGTATTATCCAGTGGGTGGATACCGGGGAAATACTTGCCATGGCAAGCGGTCCTACCTACGATTTGAATGATGTGCGCAATCCGCAGAGTCTTATCGGTTCCATGATGGTGGAGCAGGTTACCAACGCAAACGGATACTATGAAATCAAAAAGAACGGTACGGTAATCGACCAGGCTGTATTGGATGCCATGGATGACGACCAGCTTTATCTTAACCTGAACAATCTCTGGAAAAATTATTGTATCACAGGTACTTATGAGCCGGGTTCCGTGGCAAAGCCCTTCACTGTGGCAGCTGCCCTGGAAAAGGGAACTATTGCGCCGGGTTCTACTTTTGAATGTACGGGTTCACTGGAAATCGGCGGCTATACAATCCGCTGTCACAACGGGGCGGAGGGAACCGTGACACTGGAGAAAGCGGTAGCAAAGTCCTGCAACGTATCCATGATGCGGATTGCCAATACGCTGGGGTCCGATCTGTTCTGTGAGTATCAGCAGATATTTAACTTTGGTCTCAAGACCAACATTGATTTGGCGGGGGAAGCCAGAACGGCAGGTCTGGTTTACAGTGCGGATGACATGGGACCTACAGACCTTGCCACAAATAGTTTCGGGCAGAATTTTAATGTCACTATGATACAGATGATTACCGGCTTCAGCTCGCTGATTAACGGCGGATATTACTATGAACCCCATATGGTGGATAAGATTACGAACACCAACGGGGCAACCGTGGAAAATATCGAACCGAGAGTCCTGAAGCAGACCGTATCCGAGGCTACCTCCGAACTTATCAGGCAGTATTGTCGGGCGGTGGTGGAGTACGGAACAGGAAAGACTGCGAGACCGGCGGGCTATATGATAGGCGGAAAGACCGGAACCGCAGAGACGATTGACCAAAACACCCACAAGCGCTCCAAGGATGAACATGTGGTTTCCTTTATGGGCTTTGCCCCTGCGGATGACCCGCAGATAGCTATTTATGTGGTGGTGGACAGACCCAATACAGCTCATCAGGGAGATGCAAAATACGCTACAGGTATTGTTCGGAACATTCTCACAGAGCTGCTTCCCTATTTAAATATCTTTATGACAGAACCTCTGAGTGATAAGGAAGTGCAGGAACTGGAAGCATTGAATATGGAGATTACTACCCAGTACACCCAGAAACCACAGGAGGATGAATCCGGAGAAGGCGGAGAGGGAACCCAGACACCTCAGGAGGGTGAAAATCAGCCCGCGTGGCGCAGCTTCCCCGTGGATCCTGCCACAGGCTACCGTGTAGACCCGGCAACGGGTTATAAATACGATGCCCAGGAAGGTTTCCTCGTGGAGGGAGACGAGTCCGTTCTGGGCGAGAATGGGCCGGTGAATCCCAACATAAACTAAAGAAATTCATAACCTCATAAAAAAGGGAATAAAGTATATCAATACCTTTTTTATGAGGTTTTTTATGCTGACGGACAACAATAAAATATTTCACAGAAAGAAGATATTGGTTATCTTTCTTGTCTGTGCCGGCATGATGGTATTTTTGTTCGGCAGACTGGTGTATCTGTGCGTCTGGCGGGCGGAGCATTATTCTCAGCTTGCCACAGACCTTCATGAGAGGGAGAGAAGCATCAAGGCAGCAAGGGGGAGAATTCTGGACTGTAACGGCAATGTATTGGCCGACAATAAAACGGTCTGCACGGTGTCCGTCATACATAATCAGATAGAGGACCCGGAAAAGGTGATTCAGGTCTTATGCCGGGAACTTGGGTTGTCGGAGGAATATGTGACTAAGAGAGTGGAAAAATATTCCTCTATGGAGCGAATCAAGAGCAATGTGGATAAAGAAGTGGGGGACAGAATCAGAGAGTATGACTTGCCCGGTGTGAAGGTGGATGAGGATTATAAACGGTATTATCCCTACAATGATTTGGCCAGCAAGGTGCTTGGCTTTACCGGCGGCGACAATCAGGGCATTATCGGGCTGGAGGTTATCTATGAGGAATACCTGCAGGGAAAGGCGGGGACGATTCTCACGGTGACGGACGCCAAGGGGATTGAGGTGGAGGCGGCGGGAGAGCGGAGAATTGAGCCGGTCAGCGGAAACGACCTATGTATCAGTATGGACATGAATATACAGTCCTACGCCACACAGCTGGCGGTTCAGGCCATGGCTACCAAGGAGGCGGACAGTGTCTCCATCCTGGTCATGAATCCGAAAAACGGGGAAATCTATGCCATGGTCAATGTACCGGAGTTCGATTTGAACGATCCTTACGCGCTGCCGGAGGGCACTTCCGATACACTTACTGCGGAAGAAAAGCAGAATATCCTAAACGGTATCTGGCGGAACGGCTGCATCAACGACACTTACGAACCGGGATCTACGTTTAAGATTATCACTGCAGCGGCAGGGCTGGAGGAGGGGGTTATCACAAAGGAGAGCAGTTTCAGTTGTCCGGGATTCATCGTGGTGGATGACAGAAAAATCCGCTGCCACAAGATTGCGGGACACGGCACTCAGGATTTCACCCACTGCATGATGAACTCCTGTAACCCGGCGCTGATTTCTGTGGGACTCCGTCTCGGAATTGACAGGTACTATGCCTATTTTGAGCAATTCGGATTAAAGAGCAAGACCGGCATTGACCTTCCGGGGGAGGCGGGAACCATTATGCACAAAAAGGAAAATATGGGAAATGTGGAACTGGCTACGGTGGCATTCGGACAGTCCTTTCAGATTACACCGGTGCAGCTTATTACCACGGCTTCCTCCATCATAAACGGAGGAAACAGAATCACGCCTCATTTCGGCGTAAAGACGCTGGATGCGGAGGGGAATGTACTGGAGACCTTTCAGTATCCGGTGACAGAGGGAGTTGTATCCGAGGAAACCAGCGCTACCATGCGGGAAATTCTGGAGATGGTGGTCGCGGAGGGCTCCGGAAAGAACGGCAAAATTGACGGTTTCAGAATCGGCGGCAAGACTGCCACAAGTCAGACCCTGCCAAGAGGAAGCGGCAGATATATATCATCCTTCATCGGCTTTGCCCCGGCGGACGACCCGGAGGTTATCGCCCTGGCGATTGTAAATAATCCTCAGGGAGTATATTATGGCGGTCAGGTGGCAGCACCTATAATTCGTCAGCTTTTTGAAAATATTCTTCCGTATTTGGGAATAATGGGGTATAATCAATGAAAGGAATATGTGATGAATAAAGTCTGTATATTGTCGGTGATGATTTCCTTTTGTATCAGTGCACTTCTTGCGCCCATTGTAATTCCGTGGCTGAGAAGACTGAAAATCGGACAGACGGTGAGAGACGACGGACCGGCGGAACATCTGAAAAAGAACGGCACGCCCACCATGGGCGGGGTTATCATTCTCGCAGGTGTGTCTGCAACCACATTGATTTTCCTGAAGGACTATCCCGGATGTGCGCCAATTCTCTTTCTTACGGTGGGCTTCGGAATCATCGGATTTCTGGATGATTACATAAAGGTTGTCTGCAGACGTTCTATGGGGCTTTCCCCTCTGCAGAAGCTGGCGGGACAAATTGCGGTTACCGGAGTATTTGCTTATTATCTGCTCACTTATACAGATGTGAGCCTCGCCATGAAGGTGCCCTTTCGAACGGAGGTGTTTCTGGATTTCGGATTCTGGAATCTGCCGGTTCTCTTCTTTGTCGTACTCGGAACGGTGAACGGAGTGAACTTTACGGACGGACTGGACGGGCTGGCGGGAAGTGTCACACTGATGGTTGCTGTCTTTTTTACGGTTGTGGCAATAGGCGGAGACAGCGGCATTGAGCCGGTGACCTGCGCAGTAGTGGGAGCTCTGCTGGGGTTTCTGCTCTTTAATGTTCACCCTGCGGCGGTATTTATGGGAGATACCGGGTCTCTGGCGCTGGGAGGATTTGTGGCAGCCTGCGGATATCTGCTGCAGATGCCACTGTATATTGCAATCGTCGGAGCTGTCTATCTCGGGGAGGTAGTTTCCGTTATACTTCAAGTGGTATGTTTTAAGCTGAGCGGCGGAAAACGGCTGTTTCGGATGGCACCGCTGCATCACCATTTTGAACTGTGCGGCTGGTCGGAAACCAGAATAACGGCATTGTTTACCATTGTCACGGCACTGATGTGCCTTGTGGGATTTCTGGCCCTGTAGACAGTCAAATGGCGTCATGTGAAAGTGGACACATGACGGTTAGTGGTAAGGATTAATCAGGAAAGAAGGAAATGAACTGTGAAAATGGAAGAAAATTGCGGAGACAATTTCGTGGGAACCAGTCTTGTGATAGGCTCGGGAATCAGTGGAGTGGGTTCTGCGGCTCTTTTGGAACATATGGGGGCAAATGTGGTTTTGTATGACAGCAATGAAAAGCTGACAGCGGAGGAAATGCAAAAGAAGCTGCCGGGGGAAAGCAGGGCGGTGTGTATTTCCGGTGAATTGCCCCGTGATATCCGAAAGTCTGTCAAAACTGTAGTGCTGAGTCCCGGTGTGCCTGTTGATATTCCGCTTGTAAATGAACTGCGGGATGACGGCGCAAGAATTATAGGTGAAATTGAACTTGGCTTTATGGAGGAGAAGGGCCGGGTTGCGGCAATCACCGGCACAAACGGAAAGACCACGACCACAACCCTGGTGGGCGAGATTATGAAGGCGCATCTGGGCAGTGAGAATGTATTTGTGGTGGGAAATATCGGCAATCCCTACACTTCGGAATGTCTGAAAACAAATGATAATACAGTGACTGTCGGAGAAATCAGTTCCTTCCAACTGGAGACAATCATTGATTTTCACCCGAAGGTATCCGCTATATTAAATATTACGCCGGATCATTTAAACCGCCATCACACTATGGGGGCTTACGTGGCGGCAAAGGAGAATATAACGCGAAACCAGACAAAGGATGATGTCTGCGTGTTAAATTATGAAAACGAATACACAAGAACCTTCGGTGAGAGGTGTCCGGCCCGGGTGGTATACTTTTCTTCTTCCCGGGAACTGGCTGACGGTTACTGGCTGAAGGGTGACAAAATTGTGAAGAGCGTGGGAGGAGCCGCTGAGGAGCTCCTGGACATCCATGAGGATATGAACCTTGTAGGTATGTGCAATGTGGAGAATGTAATGGCGGCCATTGCCATTGCGGAGGGAATGGGCGTACCCATGAATACGGTTCTTTCCGTAATCAGGAGATTTCATGCGGTGGAGCACCGCATTGAGTTCGTGGCAACCAAGGGCGGTGTGGATTATTACAACGATTCCAAGGGCACCAACCCGGATGCCGCCATTCAGGGTATCAGAGCCATGAGTAAGCCTACCGTCTTAATCGGCGGCGGTTACGACAAACAGAGTGAATACGATGAGTGGATTGAGAACTTTGACGGAAAGGTAAAGTGGCTGGTGTTAATCGGTCAGACCAGGGATAAAATTGCGGAATGTGCAAGGAAACACGGTTTTGACAGAATCCGGTTCGCGGATACCTATGAGGAGTGCCTGAAGCTCTGTACCGAGTTGGCTGAGGAGGGGGATGCGGTGTTGCTTTCTCCCGCATGCGCAAGCTGGGGAATGTTCCCCAACTACGAGGTCAGGGGTGAGCTCTTCAAGGAATATGTGAGAGGACTGGAAGGTTAAGGAGTGTTTATGGCAACACAGAGACCGGCGAAACGAAGAAGAAAAGAACAATCTGAATATTTTTTTGACTACAGCCTTCTGTTTATTGTGCTGTTCCTGCTGGGCTTCGGACTGGTCATGATTTATTCCGCCAGCTCCTATGAGGCGTTTCAGGAGTTCCAAGATGCGGCACATTATTTAAAGAAACAGCTGACTGCAATTATCATCGGACTGGTGATGATGGTTGTTGTGGCAAATATTCCCTATCATTTTTGGGAGAAATTTTATCTGCTGGGCTATATTGTGTCCATGGCACTGGTGCCTCTGGTTCTGACTCCTCTGGGAGTGGAATCCCACGGTGCAAGGCGCTGGATTCGTATTCCGGGAATCGGACTCAACCTGCAGCCGGCGGAGGTGGCAAAGCTGGGCATGATTCTGTTCCTTGCGGTGATGGTGTGCAAGATGGGAAAAGGTGTGCGTTCCATGAAGGGTTTCATTTTTATGGTGCTGCTTCCCATGCCTGTGGTGCTGGAGGTTTATCTGATTACGAAAAACTTAAGCTCTGCCATCATAATCTTAGGAATTTCTGTTCTGATGGTGTTTGTGGCAAGCCCCGATTACAAGAAATTTGTTATCATGGGCGCGGCAGGTGTGGCAGCAGTGGCGTTATTGGTGTTTCTGATCGTGTCCTCAGGAGGAGAGGGCGGCTTCAGAAGCGAGCGTATTGTGGCATGGCTGGACCCGGAAAGCCAGGCTCAGGGCAAGGGGTTCCAGACCCTGCAGGCATTGTATGCCATCGGCAGCGGCGGCATTTGGGGCAAGGGCCTGGGCCAGAGTATGCAGAAGCTCAGTTTCCTGCCTGAGGCACAGAATGATATGATTTTCTCCATCATCTGCGAGGAACTGGGGTTGTTCGGAGCTATTGCCATCATTTTAATGTTTATCATGCTCCTCTGGAGAATGATGGTGATTGCAAACAATGCCTCGGATTTGTTCGGCGCCATGCTGGTGGTGGGCGTCATGGGACATATTGCCATTCAGGCAATCCTGAACATTGCGGTTGTGACTAACACAATCCCCAACACGGGAATTTCCCTTCCCTTTATCAGCTACGGCGGTTCTTCGGTCATGTTTCTGCTGATTGAAATCGGCCTTGTCTTAAGCGTGGCAAAGAGAATCCAGCTGAAGGAATTGTAAAAACAGGGTACGTGGAAAAGCTCTGCCACATAGGATATATAAATCATATTCCAGGCAGATAACTATGGATTCTATTCGCATTCGGGGCGGTGTTGCCCTGCAGGGAAATGTTTGTATTCAAGGTTCTAAAAACGCAGCGTTGCCCATACTGGCGGCGACCCTGCTCACCGGGGACAGCTCGCTCTTAAAAAATTGTCCCAGAATTGCGGATGTCTATGCTATGGTCAGCCTGCTGAAAAGTCTGGGCTGCACCGTAAACTGGCAGGAGAACGGCATAGAAGTGGATTCCTCCCGAGTGAGGAGAGGCAAGATGCAGTCCGAGGCAGTGAAGGGGATGCGTTCTTCCCTATGTCTGCTGGGAGCTTTGCTTGGCAGATGCAGCGAGGTTGCGATGGAACATCCCGGAGGATGCTGTATCGGCGCCCGTCCCATCGATTTGCATATATATGCCCTTGAGCAGATGGGGGTGGACTTTTGGTGTGAGGACGGTATGCTGCGTGCAACTGCCGACAGGCTTCACGGCGCCGGAATTGTTCTGCCGAAACCCAGTGTAGGGGCGACGGAGAACGTGATTCTCGCCGGGGTCTGTGCAGAGGGGGACACCATCCTGGAGGGAGCGGCCAGAGAACCGGAAATAACTGCATTGTGCGGTTACCTGAAGTGCTGCGGGGCATGGATTGAGGGCGCCGGAACCGAGCGAATCGTCATCCGTGGCGGAAGGAGTCTCTACGGGACGGAATTTACGATTCCGGCAGACAGAATTGTGGCGGGAACCTATCTGCTGGCCTGCATGGGAACCGGCGGCAGCATCTTCTTGGAAAGAGCGCCCCGGGAGGAGATGGGGGCGGTGCTGGAGGTGGCTGAGCGCATGGGCGGGCACTTCTGTTCCTCGGATGAGGGCATCTATGTGCAGGGACCGGTGAGACCACGGGCGGTGAGCCGTATCGAGACGGCGCCTTATCCGGGATTCCCCACAGATTTGCAGTCCATGGCGCTGGCGGTGGAAACGCTGGGAGAGGGAGAATCCCTTATAGAAGAAACTATATTTGAAAATCGGTTCAGGGTCGTGGAAGAATTTCGCCGGATGGGTGCCTGCATTGAGCAGGTAGGTGAGAGAAGCGTTTTGGTGAGAGGTGTCTCCTCTCTCCGGGGTGCGGATGTTGACGCCAAGGAACTCAGAGGCGGAGCGGCGCTGGTTATTGGGGGATTAATGGCACAGGGGAAAACGAATGTTACGGGATGCCCTTTCATTTACCGCGGATACGAAAATATCTGCCGCGATTTCAGAGAGTTAGGAGCGAGAATTATCAGTGTATAAAAGGAAGAAAGCCGGTGTGATTCTACTGGTGCTGGCCGTTTTGACAGCGGTGGTGCTGGGAGCCGGAGCCTACATGAAAACCACATACACCGTAAATACCGTATATGTGGAGGGAAACGTACATTACACGGAGGATGAGATAAAGGAGATTGTCATGAGCGGTGCGCTGGGCAGCAATTCTCTTTATCTCTCCCTGAAATACAAGAACAGGGGAATAGAGAATGTTCCCTTTGTGGATGTAATGGATGTGAAAATTCTGGCGCCGGACACCATCAAGATTATTGTATATGAAAAAGTCCTGACAGGTTATGTAAAATATATGGATACTTATCTTTACTTTGATAAGGACGGCTATATTGTGGAGAGCTCCGGTGTAAGAACCGTGGGTGTGCCTCAGATTACAGGACTTAAGTTCGATCATGCGGTGGTGGGACAGCAGCTGCCGGTGGAGGACAGGGATATCTTCAACAATATTCTGAATGTGACCAAGCTACTGCGCAAATATGAACTGAGTTCGGAAAAGATTTATTTCAGCAGCTCCGGTGACATTACCGTTTATTTCGGACAGGTAAAGGTGGCGCTGGGAAACGATGCCGCCACACTGGAGGACAAGCTCCAGCGTCTGCCGGAGATTCTTCCGACGCTGGAGGGGAAATGCGGTACACTGCAAATGTCCGGCTATGATGAGAGCAGCGGAAGATATACATTCAAACCTGAGTAAACTGTAACAACCTGAATAAACTTTTTCAGAAAACAGTTGCGAAATTGAGAAAATAATTATATGATAGTCTATATGGAGTTTAGTATGTTTAAAGGAGGATATACCCTTGCTTGAGATTAAGACAAATGACGCTGAATCTGCAGCAAAAATCATCGTGGTCGGTGTAGGCGGTGCAGGTAATAATGCTGTTAATAGAATGATTGACGAACAGATTGACGGAGTAGATTTTATCGGTGTCAATACCGATAAACAGGCATTGCAGCTCTGCAAGGCTCCCAAGCTTCTCCAAATCGGAGAAAAGCTGACAAAGGGACTTGGTGCCGGAGCAAAGCCTGAGGTTGGTGAGAAGGCTGCGGAGGAGAGCGCGGAGGAAATATCCACTGCCCTGAAGGGTGCAGACATGGTGTTTGTCACCTGCGGAATGGGCGGCGGCACCGGAACCGGTGCAGCTCCGGTGGTTGCCAAGCTGGCCAAGGAAATGGGAATTCTTACCGTGGGAGTTGTGACAAAGCCTTTCCGGTTTGAAGCGAAAGCCCGCATGATAAATGCAATCAGCGGCATAGAGCGTATCAAGGAGAATGTGGACACCTTGATTGTCATTCCCAACGACAAGCTACTTGAAATTGTGGACAGGCGTACCACCATGCCGGAGGCACTTAAGAAAGCAGATGAAGTCCTTCAGCAGGCAGTTCAGGGAATTACTGATCTGATTAATGTACCTGCCGTTATCAACCTTGACTTTGCAGACGTTCAGACCGTTATGAAGGACAAGGGTATTGCACATATCGGTATCGGTGAAGGAAAGGGCGATGACAAGGCTCTTGAGGCAGTGAAGATGGCAGTGGAAAGCCCTCTGCTTGAAACCACGATTACCGGTGCTTCTCATGTCATCATCAATGTATCAGGTGACATTACATTGGCAGATGCAAGTGATGCCGCAAGCTATGTACAGAATCTGGCGGGAGAGGATGTCAATATCATCTTCGGTGCCATGTATGATGCAACCAAATCCGACAGCTGTACCATTACCGTAATTGCCACAGGCCTTGAGGATGTGGCTGCGGGTGCTCCCGTTCAGCCCCGGCTTGGAGCCGGTACAGCGTACAGACAGCCCACGGCTCATATCACACCCAACTCCATGAAGGGATTGAATGTTCCGCCTGTTGCGCCCGGAGTACAGCCCGGAGCAGGGCAGCCCGGTGCAAGACCGGTACCGGGAATTCAGAAACCGGTTGATATCAGAAGTTCCGTTGAGGAAAAGACCCTGAAGATTCCTGATTTCCTTCAGAGAAAATAAACAAAACATGTACAAAATGAGACCGCGCAGTTCCTGCGCGGTTTTTCTATGCCGTATTTTTATGTTTCCTGTCGAATAAATCAATTCGTTTCTGTCTTGTTTTTGACAAATTCCATGCATACAGCCCTTTATAATCATTATGAAAAGGATGATGCCGATGCGCTATGAGTTGTATGTTGACAGCCTGTTTCTGATTAATTTTGTGATGAACCTCTATATACTGATGCTGGTAAACCGCAGCACGCTCCGCACTGCCACGCCGGGGCGGCTTTTGGCGGGAGCAGCTTTCGGCGGCGGAGGTTATCTGCTTCTTCTTTTCATCGGAGGGCCTGTACCTTTTAAACTTCTGCTTGGAGCGGCGGGAGCATTGGGAATGCTTCTGATAAGTTTTCCGGTAAAGGGTTTCAAAAACTTTCTGAGACTTGTGGAAAAAACCCTGTTTTTCTCCTTCTGTATCGGAGGCGGGATGCTTTTCCTGATTCGCAGCCTGCACCTGACGGAAGGCGTATTGACAGGAATTTGTGGTGTCATGGGTCCGGGGGGAGTTCTTTTCCTTTTCCTGAGCCACTTTTTAAGGGAGCCGAAGCCGGAGCACTGTATCTGTCGTGCTACGCTTGTGCGTGAGGGAACGAGGGTTACGGTATCGGCGCTGCTTGATTCGGGAAACAGTCTTGCGGAACCAATCAGCGGGAAGCCGGTGTCCGTGGTGGAGGAGAAGGTATTCAGAAGTCTGTGGGGAAGCGGTGGACAGGGCTACAGAGCCATACCGTACCACAGCATCGGGAAAAACAGAGGGATTCTGGAGGGATATTTGCTGCCGGAGCTTTATCTTGAGGTAAACGGGATGCGCAAGACCTTTCGGAATGTATATGTGGCTGTCAGCCCGGAAAGTATTTCGGCGGCGGACGGGTATAAGGCTGATTCCGTAAAAATGATTATTAATCCCCGGCTTCTGGCGGAAGAAAAAGGGGGAAGCCTTAAAAAGAGGCAGAATGAGAGGATGTATGATACTAAAAGTGGCGATTCCGGGAAAGATGCAGTTTAAGATGATTCGCAGAGAAAATATTCTTCTGCGCAGAAAAGGGGAAATCCATTATATCGGAGGAGCGGAGGTGCTGCCGCCGCCTCTGGAGGTGGAGCAGGAAAGCCGGGTCATAAACGATTTGGGCACCGAGGTGGATGCCGAAGCCAAGGCGATTTTAATTGAACACAACCTGAGGCTGGTGGTTTACATAGCAAAAAAATTCGACAATACCGGTGTGGGTGTGGAGGACCTGATTTCCATCGGGACCATAGGTCTGATAAAGTCCATCAATACCTTCAATCCGGAAAGAAATATAAAGCTGGCTACCTATGCGTCAAGGTGTATTGAAAATGAGATTCTTATGTATCTGAGGAGAAACAGCAGGCATAAACAGGAAGTCTCTCTGGATGAACCGTTGAATGTGGACTGGGACGGAAACGAGCTTTTGTTGTCCGATATTCTGGGAACAGATGAGGATGTGATTTACCGGAACATTGAGAATGAGGTGGAGAGAAAACTGCTGATGGGTGCCGTAAATAAGCTGTCTGACAGAGAGAGGATGATTATCAATCTGCGCTTTGGGCTGGGAACCAGAGAAGGAAAGGAAATGACACAGAAGGAGGTTGCCACTCTGCTGGGTATCTCACAGTCTTACATATCGCGGTTGGAGAAAAAAATCATGCGTCAGCTGAAAAAAGAGATGAGTAACCATATTTAGGCTTTGCAATGACTATCACTATGGTATATACTGTAAAGAGAAAAGAGAGGTTTTGGGGTATGATACAGCGTGAAGATATTCTGTCCATGGAATATTTAAAGAAGACGGAGTTTACCGGATGTCATCAGGGGATGCGCTATCGTCTGGAGGGAGTGACCGGAGAGGACGGAGAGAAAAAACTTCGCTGTACGGTTTGGCCGGAGCCATTTAATTTTTTTACAACGTCCGATGAAGAGAAAGAGAGCGCGGAGTTTTTGTTTGCCGAGGACGGTGTCACGGATGCGGTGGCGTGGATGAATGACAGACTGTTTGAGGAGAAGGACAGATGGAAACACGCGGGAGAAAATTGGGATAATTACGGATAGAGGAGTTTTTCATGATACAATATATATGCAGGGACATGGCGCAGACAGTGCGCTATCTCCCTTACGGGCTGATGGTGGGGATTCCTGTTACAGCTGTTGCCCTGTTGGTGATAAACGGCAGGCGAAAGCAGATGAAGAAACCATCGTTGCGCTGGTTCCCCGCCGTACTTTTCGGCGTTTATCTCACGGTGTTGCTTGCCATCACTTTTTTGTCCCGGGAAAACGGAAGCAGAAACGTCGTGATGGATTGGAAACTGTTTTCCACATGGGGGATTAATGACAGAAACAATGCCTTTGTGATTGAGAATGTGTTGCTCTTTATACCGTACGGATTTCTGTGCGGCTGGAATTTTGACTGGGCAAAGAACGGGTTGAAGTGTACCTTGTTCGGCGCCGTTACCAGCTTAGGAATAGAGTGCCTTCAGCTGGTGACGGGCCGGGGCTATTTTCAGATTGACGATATTTTGACCAACATTCTGGGAACTGTCTTGGGATGGCTGGTCTTTCGACTTTTGTCTGTCATATGCAACCTGTCAGCCTCCCGGGGAGATTGATGGGCATGAGAGCGCCCGCAGAATTCAAGATAAAAGTTGGCTTTCAGGCGGAAAGATATGCGCGCATGGTTCTCAGCGCGTTTTTTTCCAGACGTGATACCTGGGCCTGGGAGATACCGATGGCATCAGCCACTTCCATCTGAGTTTTACCTTCAAAGAACCGCAGGGAGATGATTTCGTGTTCTCTGGGGTTCAGTTTTTTCATAGCTTCACTCAGGGAGAGATGTTCCACCCAGGTCTCCTCCTTATTTTTTTTGTCACTGATCTGGTCCATGACATAGAGCGTGTCACCGCCGTCGGTAAAGATAGGCTCGTAGAGACTCATGGGACTCTGAATGGCATCCAGCGCATAAGCAATATCCTCCTTGGCGATACCCACTTCGACTGCGATTTCCTCTATGGAGGGTTCCTTCATGTTTTTTCTGGTAAGAGTTTCTCTGGCATAAATTGCCTTATACGCAGTATCCTTCAGAGAGCGGGATACTCGGATGCTGTTGCTGTTATCCCTTAAGAAACGCCGGATTTCCCCTATAATCATGGGGACGGCGTAAGTGGAAAATTTTACATTCAGGGAAGAATCAAAATTGTCGATTGCCTTTATCAGCCCGATACAGCCTATCTGGAACAAATCATCCACATTTTCGCTGCTGGAAGAGAAGCGTTTAATGACGCTTAAAACAAGGCGCAGATTCCCTTCGATATAGGTCTCTCTTGCCTTTGTGTCACCGGCTTCGATTTGGTGAAACAGAGCCTCTTTTTCTTCTGATTTCAGTAAAGGGAGCTTGGAAGTATTTACTCCGCAGATTTCAACTTTTCCCTGTGCCATGTTCTTCCTCGTTTCTGCGCCGCGCGCCTGTATTGAATAGTGGTAGTATGTACCCGGCGAAAAAAATTATTCCGCTTTGAGAGACGATATTTTGTTCTGACGGGGATGGCAGCGGCATATACTGTTAAAAAGCGGATTCCGGGGTGTACTATGCTTTTTTCCGAACTGAAATGTAAGGATGTCATCAACGTTAAGAATTGCAAAAAGCTGGGCAGGGTATGTGATCTGGAGTTTGACTCCTGTAGCGGATGTATTTGCAAAATCATGGTTCCGGGCAACAATAAAGTGCTGAGTTTTCTAAATTGTGAACCGAATATTGTGATTCCGTTTAAAGATATTTGCCAGATTGGGCCGGATATCATTCTGGTTGACATTCACTGTTAAATATGATAAATTTAATAGTGAATAATCATACATTTTTGGCAAAAATGCCTGAAGAGGAGAAGACCTATGAAGTGTCCTTTTTGCAATCATGAAAATACAAGAGTAATTGATTCCAGACCGGCGGAGGACAATAATTCCATCCGTCGCAGACGTGTGTGCGATGAGTGCGGCAAACGGTTTACCACCTATGAAAAGGTAGAGACCATTCCGCTGATTATCATTAAGAAGGATAATAACAGAGAAACTTATGACCGCTCCAAGATAGAAGCCGGTGTTCTCCGCGCATGTCACAAGAGACCGGTGAGCGCCCAGCAGATTACCAATCTGGTTGATGAGGTAGAGAATGAGATTACCAATATGGAAGAGAAGGAAATCTCCAGCCAGGTCATCGGAGAACTTCTGATGAACAAGCTGAAGGACTTGGACGCGGTTGCCTATGTCCGTTTTGCATCGGTCTACAGGGAGTTCAAGGATGTGAATACCTTTATGGATGAATTAAAAAAGATGCTGAAGTAGACTAAGGTTTAGAAAAAGAAAACCGATATAAATAACACAGGATATAAATAAAAAGGAGGTGAGTACATGGGTATAGACATAAGCGGTATCAGCGATTATAGCAGTTTTTTGCAGAACTATAAGGTTCCTACAATTCCGAAAGTCAGTCTGGAGGAGGTCAGGGAACAGGAGCGTGTGGTACGTGAGGCGGCAGTTCCCGCTTCGGAACCTTCCCATGAACTTACTTCCGTTTCTTTACCGGATCGGAAGGATGCTCCTCTGGAGGACATTTCCATCACCTTCAACAGGCAGGAAGACTTCGGATACATAGGAAAGGACAGTGATATCCATTCTCTGGATGTGGAGAAGGCCATAGACGATATGAAGAAGGACCGTGTGCTGCAGCAGTATCAGTATTTTGTGGGAAGCTCCAGAAATCTGTACGCAACAGAGAGTGCTGACGGTACTGTAATACAGAAATTTTAAGAGATGCCGACTGATTTTCAGTCGGCATTTTTGCGCTTATGTACGTTTCAGAAAGCGGTAAAGACACACCAGATAAAGAATGCCCAATGTCAACTGGCTGGCCAGAAGCCCCCAGAGATATCCGGTGATGCCGAAGCGAGGGACGGCAAAAAACACAAAAGCGAGTCTCATCAACAGACAGATAACATTCATGACGAAAATGTAGCCTGCCTTGCCAAGACCCTGCAGAATACTGGACAGGGTGGTATCCAGGTAGAGGAAGGGGCAGATAAAGCCAAGTGTGGTAATAAAGTGTCCTGCAAGGGGACTGTCAAACAGGGTGGTACCGGCCCACTTGCCAAAAAGTACAAAGACTGTCATGCAGCATATGCCCATGAGTCCGCAATATTTTACGGTTTTTACGGTGGCTTGTCGAACAGCCTCCCGATTGCCGACAGCGTAGTTTTCCGAGATGAGAGGGAGCAGCAGGACAGCCACGGAACTGGTCAGGGCGTTGGGAAAGAAGATAAAGGGCATTGCCATACCTGTTAAAACACCGTATACGCTCAGTGCGGTAACATTGTCGTAACCGTAGAGCCGGAGCCTGGCGGGAATGGAGACGGATTCTACACTCTGGAGCAGATTCAGTACAAGCCGGTTTGCGGTCAGGGGCAGCGCCATGGAAAGCAGCCCTCTGTACAGGCAGGGTGAAGGTGCAGGTATATCCGGTACGGGCAGTCGGTGATCTTTTTGAATACAGTGCCATACGGCCGTTGCCGAATAAAGCATGGAAAACAGTTCCCCTACTGACAGACCGAGAACTGCCACGCCGATAGAAGGCGTTTTTCCTTCCGCAAAGCAGCGGGCGGAGACGAGAAAGACGCAGCCTACCCGTGTTATCTGCTCCAACAGTTGTGAAGCTGCCGGAATCCCGGCTTTTTTTGTGCCGTAGAAGTAACCGTTGACACAGGAGTGGACGGCACTTAAGGGGATGGAGAAGGAGAGAATACGGAGCATAGAAGCGGTGCGGGGTTCCTGTATCAAACCTCCGGCAATGGGTTCGGCTCCGAAATAAATAACAGCATTGCAAAGCAGGGACAGAGGGACGGAAATGCTCAAGCCCGCAAACATGGGGCGAAGGGAAGGCGTTTTGCTGGTGGCGCTCTGCTCCGCCACCAACTTTGAAATAGCTGTCTGGTATCCGGCAGCGGTGAGGGAAAAAGAGATGGACAGTACAGGGCTTATCAGCTGATAAAGCCCCATCCCTTCCTCCCCGAAGAGGCGGGAGAGATAAATACGGTAAAAAAAACCGATGATGCGGCTCAGGAGTCCGGTGAGAGTGAGAACCAGAGTGCCCATAATCAGCGGATGATTTTTAACAGATTTCATAGAATATCACCGTAGCAACGTTTTTCTTCATATATATTCTGCTTTGACGGTTGACAGAACATAGTTGGGGTGCTATAGTAGACATGTAATTCCTAGCAGAACGGTATAGATTAAAAGATTTGCGGGAATAAGTGACAGAAAGAAAAGAGGTAAAGGTCAATGATATATTTGGACAATGCGGCTACCACAAAGACTGCGCCTGAGGTTGTGGAAGCTATGTTGCCGTATTTTACGGAAAACTACGGAAACCCCAGCACCATCTATTCTCTCGGCTCCGGGGCCAAGAAGGCAGTAAATCAGGCAAGGAGAACGATTGCTGCGGCCATCGGCGCAAAACAGGAGGAGATTTATTTTACAGCCGGAGGTTCCGAGTCGGACAACTGGGCGTTAAAATGTGCGGCGGAGGCCTACGAGACAAAGGGGAAGCATATTATTACCACCAAAATCGAGCATCATGCCATTCTTCATACCTGTGAATATTTGGAGAAGAAAGGCTTTGAGGTGACTTATCTGGGAGTGGACAAGGATGGGCTGGTAGATTTGGAGGAGCTGAAGGCAGCTATCCGCCCAGACACCATTTTAATCAGTGTCATGTTTGCCAACAATGAAATCGGAACCATCGAGCCCATCGCGGAAATCGGAGCCATTGCCAGAGAGCACGGCATCCTGTTTCACACTGATGCGGTACAGGCCTTTGGACAGATACCCATCAATGTGGATGAACTGAACGTAGACATGCTCAGCGCCAGCGGGCATAAGCTGAACGGCCCCAAGGGAGTCGGCTTCCTCTATATCCGTTCGGGCCTGAAGCTGCGCTCCCTTATCCACGGCGGAGCCCAGGAGAGAAACCGCAGGGCGGGGACGGAAAATGTGCCCGGAATTGTTGGCCTGGAAGCAGCAACTACAAGGGCATTGCGCATCATGGAGGAGAAAACGGCAAAAGAAACAGAACTTAGAAATTATCTGATAGAGAGAATCGAGAAAGAAATTCCTTATTGCCGCCTAAACGGGCACAGGACAAAGAGACTTCCGGGAAATGTGAATTTTTCCTTCCTGTTTATCGAAGGGGAATCGGTTTTGATTATGCTGGACATGAAAGGAATCTGTGCATCCAGCGGTTCTGCCTGCACCTCCGGCTCTTTGGACCCTTCTCATGTTCTGCTTGCCATCGGCTTAAAGCATGAGGAAGCTCACGGCTCTTTGAGAATGACGCTTTCGGAGGAGAATACGAAGGAAGAACTGGATTTTGTGGTGGATAATCTGAAGGAGATAGTGCAGAAACTTCGGAATATGTCACCTTTATATGAGGACTTTATAAAGAAAAATCAGAGCCGGAAGTAAAAATCGGAAGTTTAGTTTGACTGCTGCGGCCGGGAAACAATTTATCTTGCAGAGATGAGCAGCGGAGAAATAATGGAGGAAAGATATGTACAGTGAAAAGGTAATGGATCACTTTCAGAATCCCAGAAATGTGGGAGAGATAGAAAATGCCAGCGGTGTGGGAACCGTTGGAAACGCAAAGTGCGGAGATATCATGAGGATGTTTTTGGACATCGATGAGAACGGCATCATTCGGGATGTGAAGTTTAAGACCTTCGGCTGCGGCGCTGCCGTTGCTACCAGTTCCATGGCTACGGAACTGGTAAAGGGAAAGACAATCCGGGAAGCCATGCAGGTAACCAACAAGGCGGTGATGGAAGCTTTGGACGGTCTTCCCCCGGTAAAAGTACACTGTTCCCTGTTGGCGGAGGAAGCCATTCACGCTGCCTTATGGGATTACGCGGAGAAGAATCATATCGTGATTGAAGGGCTGAAGAAACCAAAGTCCGATATCCACGAGGGTGAGGAAGAAGAGGAATATTGATGCGAAGCAGACAATAGAGCATCGCAGATGCGAGTTAAAACCCAGCTTCCGAGGGAAGTGGGAAAGAATGAGGGCAGAGGGAAAAGGGAATGGAAAAATACAGAATTCTTGTGGTGGAGGATGACACGGTTATTGCCAAACAGGTGAAAAATTATCTGGAAAAGTGGGGCTACGAGGTGTTCTGCGTAAGAGATTTTCAGAATGTGATGAAGGAATTTACCGATGTGAGTCCACACCTTGTGCTCATGGATATCGGGTTGCCCTTTTTCAACGGACATTATTGGTGCGGGCAGATCAGGCAGGTGTCTCAGGTGCCTGTGATTTTTGTCTCTTCGGCAGGAGACAATATGAATATCGTCATGGCGGTGAACATGGGCGGAGACGATTTCGTGACCAAGCCCTTTGAACCGGAAGTGCTGGCTGCCAAGGTACAGGCAATGCTCCGCAGAACCTATTCCTTCCGGGGACAGACCAGCGTGCTGGAATACAAGGGAATTTTGCTTGACATGACGGATGCCGCGGTGCTGATTGACGGACGGAGGCAGGAGTTGACGAAGAATGAATTCCGTATCCTGCAGCTGCTTTTGGAGAACGCAGGGCAGACTGTGTCCAGGGAGGCCATCATGAAAAGACTCTGGGACAACGACTGCTTTGTAGATGACAATACGCTGACCGTAAACATGACCAGACTGAGAAAAAAGCTGGAGGTCTTCGGCGCGGGGGAGGTTATACATACCAGAAAAGGACTGGGTTATTGCCTGGAAAAGAGAGATTAAAGTCGGATGAAATACTGGATACAATTTTTGAGAGAAAAGAAAACAGCAATCCTGTTGTATATTGCTACGGTACTTCTGTTTTTGGTTACGGGCAGCCTTTATCATGTGGAAAACCTGAGAAAACTGCTTTATGCAACGCTTTTGACCTTTGCACTCTGGTGTGTCGTTGGGGTGATTCAGGGGCTGAAATATGTGGACAGATGCAGAAAGCTCGAGGCGGCTGAGCGGCAGTTGGAACAGTATGGAGAGCCGGCGCTGGGAGAAGTCTTAAGCCGGAGGGAGATTTTCACTGAGTCCGGGAATGGCGCTATAGGAGTGGAGCAACGTCTGGAGCATCTGCTTTTGCAGGCTCACGAATGCTGGGAGAGAGCGCGTCTGAACGAGGAAGAGAAGGCTACCGACCGGAGAGATTATTATCTGATGTGGACTCATCAGATTAAGACGCCCATTTCCGCACTGAAGCTTTTATTGGAAAAAAACCAGGATTGCAAAGACGGATTTTTAATGCGGGAGGAACTTTTTAAGATAGAGCAGTATGCAGAGATGGTGCTCACTTTTCAGCGGCTGGACAGCATGGCATCTGACCTTGTGTTGCAGGAGTATGAACTGGTACCTCTTCTGAAACAGGCGGTGAGAAAGTATTCGGTGCTCTTTATCAACAAGGGACTGAATGTGGAGATGCCGGAGGAAAATGTGAGAATTCTCACTGATCAAAAGTGGTTTTCTTTCTGCCTGGAACAGATGCTCTCTAACAGTATCAAGTACACGGAGACCGGAAGTGTCCGCTTTGAAGTGGAAGATGGGGGGAAAAGTGTGCGTCTGATTCTGGCGGATACCGGTATCGGAATCCGTCCGGAGGATTTGCCCCGGATTTTTGAAAAGGGTTTTACGGGATATAACGGCCGCCTGGATAAAAAGTCCACGGGTATTGGTCTGTATCTCTGTAAGCAGGTTTTTGACAGATTGGGGATTGTCGTTGCGGCAGAAAGTGAAGTGGGCATTGGTACGAGGATGATTTTGACCATTCATAAGCCCGACAGGCTGAAACAGTAGCACGCTTTTAATTCGCAAATTTGTAAGTAACCTTACAAAAATGTAAGATTAGCGAGGGAAATGTAAGGCAATTCGATTGCTGTACATTTCCTCTTTTTGTATGATTGTATCAAGAAGTTAATACAAGGAGGAAAAGTGATGGCACTTTTGGAAGTGAAGAATTTGAAGAAGGTATATACCACCCGTCTCGGTGGCAACAAGGTCCAGGCTCTGGACGATGTGAATTTTTCCGTGGAGCAGGGAGAGTATGTGGCAATTATGGGAGAGTCCGGTTCCGGCAAAACCACATTGCTGAATATCATGGCATCTCTTGACAAGCCTACGGGAGGCCAGGTGATTCTGGCCGGTAAAAATATGGCTGATATCAAGCAGAAGGAGCTGTGCGCTTTCCGCAGAGATAATCTGGGATTTGTGTTCCAGGATTTTAACCTTCTGGATTCTCTGTCCTTGAAGGACAATATTTTTCTGCCGCTGGTGCTGGCCGGCTGTGATGTCCGTATCATGGAGGAGAGACTGGTTCCTCTGGCAAAGAAGCTGGGTATAGCTGATCTTTTGGAGAAATACCCCTATGAGGTTTCGGGAGGGCAGAAGCAGAGGGCAGCGGTAGCCAGAGCGCTGATTACGAAACCCCAGATACTGCTGGCGGATGAACCCACAGGTGCGCTGGATTCCAAGGCATCCGACAGACTGTTGCGGATTTTTGCGGAGGTAAACGAGGATGGACAGACCATTCTCATGGTGACACACAGTATTCAGGCAGCCAGCCGTGCGGGACGGGTTATGTTTATCAAGGACGGCTGTGTCTTCAACCAGATTTATCGCGGTAATATGAGCGATGATGAACTGTACCGCAAGATTTCCGATACCCTGACGATTTTGCAGACGGAGAGGAGAAATCCGGAGCAGGAGGAAAGTGTACGGGCAGGAAAGGAGGAGGCATAAATGAAAAGCAAGATGTCTCTTTTGCCCAAAATGGCGGTGAACAATATCCGCAAGAACGGTTCCACCTATTTTCCCTATATCGGAGTCAGCATCTTTGCCATGTTCACCTATTTTGTGTTTGATTTGATTCTGAAGAATGATATCATGCATACGCTGCCCAAGGCGGTATATGCTGCTGTACTGGTTACCATAGGTTTCGGACTTTTGGGAATTATCATGGTTCCCTTTCTCTATTATACCAACAGCTTTCTGATTAAGCGAAGAAAGAAGGAACTGGGACTGTACAGCATTCTGGGAATGGAAAAGAAGCACATCGGCATCATGATGTTCTGGGAGAGCCTGATGGTGTACGGAATTGTCATGGCGGGCGCCATTATACTGGGGCTTTTGTTTTCCAAACTGATTTTTCTGCTGCTGTTAAACCTTGCAGGATTGCCCGTGGAGGCAGATTTTTCGGTGAGTCCCCGGGCGGTTTTGGATGCGCTGGTGTTTTATGCATTTATCACGGGGCTGAATTTGTTTGTGAATTTGGTACAGGTCGGCAAAGCAAGACCTGTGGAACTGATGAGTGAGTCAAAAAAGGGGGAGAAGGAGCCGAAACACATCGGACTGATGACTGTGCTGGGGCTTCTCCTGTTAGGCTGGGGGTATTATCTTGCGATTTTCTCCAAACTCGACAGTATGATTTTTACCGACTTCTTCTTTGCGGTGTTTCTTGTGATTCTGGGAACATATTTCCTGTTTACCTCCGGCAGCATCGCACTGCTGCGCTTTTTGAAGAAGCGGAAGAAGTACTATTACCGGGCGGACAATTTCGTGACCGTTTCGGGTATGCTGTACCGTATGAAGAAAAGTGCGGCAAGTCTGTCCAACATCTGTGTTTTTGCAACAATGGTAATGATAACGGTAATTTGTACCCTCAGCGTCTGGCTGTGCACAGATTCCATCATACAGCTCAGTTATCCCAGAACCTTCAAGGTAACCTTTCTGGGAAAGCAGGATGAAACGGCGCTTCGGACAGAATTAGAGAGTATTGCTGATGAGAATGGAGTGGTGCTGGAGGATTATCTGGGCTATAGCTATGTGGGAGTATCGGTGTACAAGGAGAATCATCTGTTCCGTGTCTGCAGGGAAGAGGATAAATATGACTATGCAAATCAGTACAGCATCAAGTTGATGGACTTAAATGCGTACAACCGCATGGAAGGCACCGCGGTGACACTGGAGCCGGGTGAGGCATTGATTTTCTCTACAGGCTCGAATTGGGGCTATGACCGGGTTTCCTTCGGCGAATACGAATATCAGGTGAAGGAAGAACTGATGCAATGTAAAGTTCACCGGAAGGCACCGGGGGATGAATTTAACTGTTGGTATCTTGCGGTGCTTCCCACAGAGGAGGATATGACCCGGGTTGCGGAGGTCTTCGGCGTAAATGCAGTGGAGAATCGGTTGACGGAAATAGAAGTCAATCCCCGGGGAGAGAGCGAAGCTGTTGATGCTTTCAGCCGGGAGACGGAAGAACGGCTTATGGAAAAGGAAAAATATGGGGGATGCATGGACTACCGTGAGGATATTCAGGATTTGGAGGGAATGTACGGCGGATTGTTGTTTATTGGCATCTTTTTCGGGGCTATTTTCCTGATTTGTCTGTTGATTATCATGTACTACAAGCAGATTACGGAGGGCTTTGAGGATCAGAAAAACTTTGAAATTATGCAGAAAGTGGGAATGAGTGATGAGGAGATTCGAAAAACCATCAGGAAGCAGATATTACTGGTGTTCGCATTACCTTTGGCGGGTGCGGTACTTCATACGCTTGTTGGCATGAAGATGGTGATTGTGCTGATGGCGGCAATCAGGTGTGTAGAAGTAACCTTGATGCTCGGCTGCACCGGAGCGGTGTGCGTGGTATTCGCGGTGCTGTACGGTATCTGCTATAAGAGGACTTCAACCACATATTACAGGATTGTGAAGCAGATGGCGTAAAACAAATATACAGGGCTCGACGGCGGGAAGATGACTGCTGTCGGGCTCTTTTACGGCTTATATTGCATGGTTACCGGGAAAGGCTGAACTGATAATCTGACATTTGAAATAGCGGAAACAGTTGTACTTTGGAAGGGAATAACGTATAATGAACCGGAATGGAGGAATGAATATGGGATGCTTGGGCAATATTTTGTGGTTTCTTTTCGGAGGTTTTATCAGCGGGCTCAGTTGGTGCCTCGCAGGATGTCTTTGGTGTATTACCATTGTGGGGATTCCTTGGGGAAAGCAGTGTTTTAAGTTTGCCTCACTTTGTTTTTTCCCTTTTGGCAAGGAAGTGGAATACGGCGGCGGTGTCGGCTCTTTGATTTTGAATATTATCTGGCTGTGTCTTTCCGGAATTCCGTTGGCATTGGAATCCCTTGTTTTCGGGTGCATTCTTTGTATTACCATCGTGGGAATTCCTTTCGGACTACAGCACTTTAAGATTGCCAAGTTGGCACTGATGCCCTTCGGTTCCAGGGTTCGATAGAAGGGCTCGGAGGCGTAAACTGCCAACAGACTCAAAGAAAACGGATATTTGATAATCAGTTTGGATAAGTAAGGACGAAGAATGCAGAATAACAGGAATAAGAAGGTTGTGGTGGGTATGTCGGGAGGAGTGGATTCTTCTGTGGCGGCATATCTCTTAAAGAAACAGGGGTATGATGTGGTGGGTGTCACCATGCAGATTTGGCAGGATGAGGCAGAGGAGCAGAAGTCGGAAAACGGAGGCTGCTGCGGTCTGTCAGCGGTGGACGATGCAAGGCGGGTGGCAGAGAGTCTGGACATTCCCTACTATGTCATGAATTTCAAGCAGGAATTCAAATGCCGTGTCATGGATTATTTTGTGGAGGAATACCTTAGGGGGCGTACTCCCAATCCCTGTATCGCATGCAACCGCTATGTAAAGTGGGAGTCACTGTTGAAACGCAGCCTGGATATTGGCGCGGACTATATTGCAACGGGTCACTATGCCCGGATTGACAAACTGCCCAACGGAAGATTTGCCGTCCGAAATTCTGTGACTGCCGCAAAGGATCAAACCTATGCGCTTTACAACCTGACTCAGGAGCAGCTGAAGCATACCCTGATGCCGGTGGGAGAGTATACCAAGGAACAGATCCGGGAAATTGCGGAGAAGGCGGGACTGCCTGTGGCACACAAGCCGGACAGCCAGGAAATCTGTTTTGTGCCGGACAACGATTATGCCGGATTTATAGACCGTGAAGCAGGAGACAGGGTTCCGGGACCGGGCAACTTTGTGACGGCGGAGGGAAAGGTGCTGGGTCAGCACAAGGGAATTACTCATTATACTATCGGACAACGCAGAGGTCTGGAACTTCCCATGGGTGAGAGAGTGTTTGTCACCCGGATCCGCCCGGAGACAAACGAGGTTGTCATCGGAAAGAATGAGGACATCTTTGTGACGGAGGTGCTGTGTGACAAGGTGAACTTTATGTCCGTGGAGGATATCGTTGCCCCTGTGCGCGTGAAGGCAAAGATTCGTTACAACCACGGAGGAGAGTACTGCCTGATTGAAAAACAGGGAGAGGACAGGGTAAAATGCACCTTTGAAAAGCCGGTACGGGCAGCCACGCCGGGGCAGGCTGTGGTGTTTTATGACGGAGAGTATGTGCTGGGCGGGGGAACGATTATTGGCAGAGTATGAGGCATCCGGGTGGCAGAAAAGGTAACGGAACATGCACATGTGAAAAGGCGCTGCATAGAATGATGGAAGAATAATACAGTTTTCGGGAGAACGATAACAATATGGACTTTAATTTCAATGGGAGAATGCCTTTCAGAAGAAGCCGTTTTGGTTCCGTGACAGGAACTATCGTGGACATGGTGCCTACCAGAATCGGAAACCGCAGAGCAAACGGATGTATGATCTTTGTCACATTGGAAGATACGGACGGAAACACCGTGAATTTTGTAATGACACCCTCCACATATGTGGTGGATTTTGAGACTTTGTCCGTAGGGATGCTATGCACCTTCTGGTATGCGGCGGATGCGCCCATGCCTCTGATTTACCCGCCTCAGTACAACGCGGTGGTGGCAGCACAGGAAATCAACGGGCGGATGATTGATGTAAGCTTTTATAACATGTCCATGGTAAACGATGAGCAGACTCTCCAGCTGAATATGGACGGTTCCGTGGATGTGCGGACTACCAACAATCAGTATTTCCAGGGTAGTCCCGCAAATCACAATCTGGTGGTCATCTACGATAATTCCACCAGAAGTATTCCTGCCCAGACCACACCGAGGCTTGTTGTGGTTCTGTGCGAGTAAATTATTATAACTTAATGTACTCCGCATTTCTCTTTTCAAACACCGTGTAATACCGGAAGCCGCACTCCTTCAGTACTTCTGTGGCTCTGTCAAAGGAATCCGCGATATGTGCGGTGTCGTGGGAGTCGCTGCCCACGGTGATAATTTCGCCGCCAAGCTCCCGGTAGTGCTTTAAAATATCCGTACAGGGATGAAAATCTTTCATCCCTTTTTTGATGCCTCCGGTATTCAGTTCGATGCCTTTTCCTTTTTCCAGAAGAAGTTTCAGGATGGCATCAAATATGTCTTTATACTTTTCATAGGAATAATTTCTGTCCATGTTCGGACCGTATCGCACCACGTAATCCAAGTGACCGTAGACGTCAAAGTTGGAAAATTTCCTGATATTTTCCAGAATGGACTCAAAGTATTCCCGGTAGGCTTCCTCCTCGCTGCGCCCCTCAAAGAAAGCGGGATAGTAGGGATCTCTTCCGTGGCAGATGTGGGAGGAACCGATAATAAAATCAAATTCATAAGACTTGGCATATACTGCGTTTTGACGCATGATTTCCGGCTGCAGACCAAGCTCCACACCAAAGAGCAGGCGGATTTTATCCTGATATTTATCTTTCAGGCATGCCAGTTCATAGAGATAGGAGTCTGTATTCAGCAGGAAGATATTTCCCGGACCGTCCGGTGAATCGGGATAATTGATATCCTGATGTTCCGTAAAGCACATGGTGGTGAGCCCCCGGGAAATTCCCTGTAATATCATTTCCTCCATGGGGGTATTGGAATCACCGGAGTGGGAGGAATGTAAGTGGCAGTCCGATTTGACAGGCATAGTATTTTGTCTCCTTTTTTACTGCATTACCGCAAATGCGGATTCCAGTTGTGTCAAAAGTTCTTCATAATTTTGGATAAAAGTATTTGTCTGTTCCTCCAGGTATCCGTAGCGTCCTTCCCTTGAGGCGTATTCCAGCTCTTTTGCGGCGGCAGCCAGAGTGGCGTCACCTATATTCAACAGTTGTCCCTTGATGGAATGGATATGGACTGTGTAATTTTCGTAATCCTTCCCGTCAAGGAGAACTTTCAGTTTATTCAGCTGGTCGGGGGCAGAATCATGTACCATGTGAAGAACCTCCACATAAAGCTCATTGTCACCGCCGCAGTGGTTTATGCCATCCTCCACATTCAACTGAGGAGGAAATGTTACCGGAGAGGAATCTGAGGTTTCGGCCTGTTCGGAGACGGTGATAATCTTATCGGCAGGGACAAAATGACCGATGATACGTTCCAACTCCCGGAAGTTTACGGGCTTCCCAAGATACTCGTCAAAGCCTTTTCCCATCAGCTCCTTCCGCATGCCGGCAATAGCGTTTGCCGTCAGGACAATAATCTTTCCGGCTCCTCCCGCAGCGTAGTGTCCGGAGATAGAGCGGATATGCTGCATGGCTTCCACACCGTCCATGCCGGGCATCATCTGATCCATAAATATCAGGTCGTATTCCTTCCTGCGGCACAGATCAATGGCATCTGCACCGCTGGCGGCGGTATCTACCGAAAAACCGTAGTATTCCAGAGTGCCTTTGATGACCTTCAGGTTAATCTGGTTGTCGTCCGTCACAAGCACGGAAGTATCGCGGATTTTGATTTCGCGTGTGTTCAGAGCACTTGTCTCCTGAGAGCATACTGTGAGTCCTTCAATGGGGCGGGCATCGACAATCTGATGGGTGAGAGTGACGGTAAAGGTGGAGCCCTTGCCGTAGGTGCTGTCTACATCAATGGTTCCGCCCATCAGCTGGACATAGCCGTTTACTATGGAAAGCCCCAGACCGGTACCTTCGATTTCCCGGTTTGCTTTTTCATCAAAGCGTGTAAAACTTTCAAAGAGATGCTCTTTGGCATCTTCCGTGATGCCGATACCCGTGTCGCTGATGATGTATGCCAGAGTTATCGTGGATTCATTTTTCTCAAGTACCTTTACAGTGAAAGAAACGCTTCCCGTCGCAGTGTATTTGACGGCATTGTTTAATATGTTGATTAATATGCCGCGAATTCTGGTTTTGTCGCCATAAAGTTCCCGGGGAGTTTGGGGATCCATATCCATCGTGAACCGCAACCCCTTTTTGCGGGCCTGAATGTCAATGATGTGAAAGGCATCATGAAGCAGAGGACACAGATAAAAATTGCCGCAGGAAAGTTCCATCTTTCCGGAATCCAGCTTTGATATATCCAGAATATCGTTGATGACCGCAAGCAGATTCTGGCAGGAGCCCTTAATGTCGGCTACATATTCCCGAACCTTCGGATCGATATCCATTTTCAGAATAAGCTCGGAGAAACCTAAAATGGCGTTCATCGGGGTACGGATTTCGTGGGACATGTTTGCCAGGAAGGAACTCTTTGAGCGGTTGGCGGCTTCGGCGGCTACTTTTGCCTCTTCCAGCTTCTGCATGGTTTTCATACGTTCGGTAAGATCTGTAATAATAATGATGTAGCCGATAATATCCTCGAAGCGGTCCTGTATTTTGTTGATTGTCAGATTACAGTACAGTTGATTTCTCTCGCAGAGGGAATCTATGCTGATACTGTTGCCCTGAAAATCAAAAGCGGAAGTCCGGTCCAGTTGAAACAGCTGAGAGACGGAAACTGCCTTTTGTGACAGAGTGACGGGGTCGATGTTCAAAAATTCCGACGCAGCATCATTGGCAATCTGAAGCCGGTAATCGGCATCAAACGCCAAAATGGGTGTGGAACTGGAATAGTATATGAATTGCGACAAATTTTCTACGGAAATTCTTGAACGGTCGTTTACCCGCACTGCTGTAAGCACCACCAGCAGCCCCCAGAACTGGGTCATTGTACTTCCCGGAATGGCGGGTATGCCTAAGAACGGCAGGAGGGTGTCAAGTACGCTGCCTGCCAGCATCAGTAATACTGTCAGGAGAAAGCTTTTCCCGAAAAACTGAAGACGCTTTACTCTGGAAAACCGAACCATGTATATGCTGATTCCGGTTAGGATGATGAACAGCATAATGGTGTAGGCGGAGTACATGTTGTTGGCAAATCCGGGTACGAAAGAGTAGGTCATACCCAGTACACCGGGGAAATATACCGATTGTCTTCTGTCTATGGCAAGAACGCAGATGGGAATACCAAGCAGGGACAGTCCGTTGAACAGCCAGGCCCACCCCTTTGGTATTTTGGATATGTAGCACACCAGAAACTGAACCATTATCAGGTAGAGAAAGGTGCCGATCAAACCGAAAGCGCGGCAACGGTAGGCTGTTTCGGGCGACGTCTGGATAATCAGCAGACCAAAGCCCACACTCCAGATTCCGCTGCCGATGCACATGAGGGAAAGCAGTCTGTAGGCGATATCCTTCCTGAGCCGCGAACACAGAATCTTAAATGCAAAATAGAAAGATAAAATGCTAAATATTAAAAGGATAGCAGGACAAATGTATTTCATAGTTATTCCTTATCTCCTGTATGTTTTGTATTCAGGTACTTATTTCCTATAGTATAAAACAAAAACACGGAAAAGTGAATAAGAAGTTTAAAACATAAATTTTTCAAAGAAATGGCAATTATTTTTCATTTACATCTTGAATTATCGGGGGAAATTAGGTAAAATAGCTTTGCTGATAAAATTTTGACAATCTGCGGCTCGGATTTTGACAAGCTGTGGACGTGGAAAGTCAAAATGATATAATAATATATTTTAGGAGGAAACTAAAATGGCAGTAAGAGTAGCAATTAATGGTTTCGGCCGTATCGGTCGTCTGGCATTCAGACAGATGTTTGATGCAGAAGGATATGAGGTTGTAGCAATCAACGATTTGACCAGCCCTAAGATGCTGGCACATCTGTTAAAGTATGACTCTTCTCAGGGTAAGTACAAGTATGCCGATTCCGTAGTAGCAGGTGAGGACAATATCACCGTCAACGGCAAGACCATCACAATCTACAAGGAAGCAGATGCATCCAAGCTTCCCTGGGGCGAGCTGAAGGTTGACGTTGTTTTGGAGTGTACCGGTTTCTACACCTCCAAGGAGAAGGCTTCCGCTCATATCACCGCAGGTGCTCGTAAGGTTGTTATTTCTGCTCCCGCAGGTAACGATCTGCCTACTATCGTATACAATGTAAACCACAATACACTGAAGCCCGAGGATACCGTTATCTCCGCAGCTTCCTGTACAACAAACTGCCTTGCTCCCATGGCAAAGGCTCTGAATGATTTCGCTCCTATCCAGAGCGGTATCATGACTACTGTTCACGCTTATACCGGCGACCAGATGATTCTGGACGGACCTCAGAGAAAGGGCGATTTGAGAAGAAGCCGTGCAGGCGCTTGCAACATCGTTCCCAACTCCACCGGTGCTGCAAAGGCTATCGGTCTTGTTATCCCCGAGCTGAACGGTAAGCTCATCGGCTCCGCACAGCGTGTACCTACCCCTACCGGTTCTACCACCATTCTGGTAGCAGTTGTTAAGGGTGAGGTTACCAAGGAAGGCATCAATGCTGCCATGAAGGCTGCAAAGACCGAGTCCTTCGATTACAACGAGGACGAAATCGTATCCTCCGATATCGTTGGAAGCACCTACGGTTCCATCTTCGATGCAACCCAGACCATGGTTTCCAAGATGGAGGACGGCAACTCTCTGGTACAGGTTGTTTCCTGGTATGACAACGAGAACAGCTACACCTCTCAGATGGTTCGTACCATCAAGTACTTCAGCGAGCTTAAGTAAGGCGCTGTAAAGAAAGACCTTTAGGGGGTCCGGTCTTTTGGACCGGGCCCCTTTAATGTAATGTTAAAGAAAAGGAGATTGTAAAATGGGATTGAATAAGAAATCCGTTGATGACATCAACGCAAAGGGAAAAAGAGTTCTGGTAAGATGTGACTTTAACGTACCTTTGAAGAACGGTGAGATTACTGATGAGACAAGAATCGTTGCGGCTCTGCCTACCATTCAGAAGCTGATTAACGACGGCGGCAAGGTAATTCTTTGCTCCCATCTGGGCAAGGTAAAGAACGGACCCAACGAGGGCGAGTCTCTGGCACCTGTAGCAAAGAGACTGTCCGAGAAGCTGGGCAAGGAGGTTACCTTTGTGGCAGATTACAACGTAACCGGTCCCGAGGCAACCGAGGCTGTTGAAAACATGAAGGAGGGTGACGTTGTCCTGCTTCAGAATACCCGTTTCCGCGGTGCAGAGGAGACCAAGAACGGCGAACAGTTCTCCAAGGAACTGGCTGATTTGGCTGACTTGTATGTATGCGATGCTTTCGGTTCTTCCCACAGAGCACATGCATCTGTTGAGGGTGTTACCAAGTTCATCACCGCAAAGGGCGGCGAGAACGTTGTAGGTTACCTGATGCAGAAGGAAATCAACTTCCTGGGCAATGCGGTTGAGAATCCCGTAAGACCCTTCGTTGCAATTCTGGGCGGTGCCAAGGTTGCAGATAAGCTGAACGTTATCTCTAATCTGCTGGAGAAGTGCGATACCCTGATTATCGGCGGCGGTATGGCTTACACCTTCTTAAAGGCTCAGGGCTACGAAATCGGTAAGTCTCTGGTTGACAATGAGAAGATTGATTACTGTAAGGAAATGATGGCAAAGGCCGAAGAATTGGGCAAGAAGCTGTTACTTCCCGTTGACTCCGTAACCATCGCTGAGTTCCCGAATCCCATTGATGCACCTGTTGAGGTTGAGGTTTATGATGTAAACAATATGCCTGCAGACAGAGAGGGTTGCGATATCGGACCTAAGACTGCTGCAATGTATGCCGATGCCGTAAAGAGCGCAAAGACCGTTGTATGGAACGGACCTATGGGCGTGTTTGAGAATCCTACTCTGGCAGCAGGTACCATCGCAGTGGCAAAGGCTTTGGCTGAGACCGATGCAACCACCATTATCGGCGGCGGCGACTCCGCAGCAGCCGTAAACCAGCTTGGCTTCGGTGACAAGATGAGCCACATCTCCACCGGCGGCGGCGCTTCCTTGGAGTTCCTTGAGGGCAAGGTTCTTCCCGGCGTAGCAGCAGCGGACGACAAATAGTAACAGTTCAGCTTGATTCTTAAAGCCTGCGGGCATTTACATGCCGTATGCGACATGTTTTGCCCGGCAGAATATGCCATACAGCCATGTGAGACTGTCCTGAGCGTCGGTACTTAGCGAGGTACTTTCGAGCTTAGTACCGTTACTGCGAAGGTTCAAGCGAAAGCGTGTCGAACAGGGCTGTATGGCATATCACTGCCGAAAAATACCGGAAGGCTGAACTATTAAGACAAATAAGTTAGAAAGAGGAAATGACTATGGCAAGAAAGAAAATCATTGCCGGCAACTGGAAGATGAACATGACTCCCAGTCAGGCAGTTGAACTGATTAACACCTTAAAGCCCCTGGTAAAAAATGATGATGTGGACGTGCTGTTCTGCGTGCCCGCCATCGACATTATTCCCGCTATGGAGGCAGCAAAGGGTACCAATATCCAAATCGGTGCCGAGAACATGTACTTTGAGGAGAAGGGAGCATACACCGGGGAAATCTCTCCCGACATGCTTACCGATGCCGGTGTGAAGTATGTGATTATCGGACATTCCGAGAGAAGAGAGTACTTTGCAGAGACGGATGAGACCGTGAATAAGAAGGTTTTGAAAGCCTTTGAACACGGCATTACTCCTATCATCTGCTGTGGCGAGACCCTGACCCAGAGAGAGCAGGGTGTGACCATCGATTTCATCCGTCAGCAGATAAAGATTGCTTTCTTAAATGTAACTGCAGCGCAGGCAGCGACAGCTGTCATCGCATACGAGCCTATCTGGGCTATCGGTACCGGAAAGGTGGCTACCACCGAGCAGGCGCAGGAGGTCTGCAAGGCAATTCGTGAGTGCATTGCTGAAATCTATGATGATGCAACCGCTGCTGCAATCCGTATTCAGTACGGTGGTTCCGTATCCGCATCCAGTGCTCCCGAGCTGTTTGCACAGCCCGATATCGACGGCGGACTGGTAGGCGGCGCATCACTGAAGCCTGATTTCGGACAGATTGTGAACTATAATAAATAATGATATTTTGTCGGAAAGCCCTCATTGTTTGCACGATGAGGGCTTTGTTCGTGCACAAGATACTATGGCACATTTTTTTGAAATATGATATTCTGTTTGTAACAGCTCAGCCATAAAATGTAAAAAACGGAACTGTTTCGATCAAAAAGTATAAGAAAGTCAGGCGGCGCAGACAAACAAGCCGGAATAGGTGCGTGCCTGCAAATACGTAAGAGAGGGGTAAGAAATGTATTTCAGATGTAAAAATTGCGGAGGCAACGTGGTATACAGCCCGGAGAAGCATACCATGTTCTGCCCGTTCTGCGAAAGTGAAAAGAGCGAGGAGCTCGCAAACGGTACATCTCCGGAGATGGCAATTTGTCCTAACTGTAGCGGCGAAGTCCCTATAGAGGAGCACACTTCGGCCACCCAGTGTCCCTATTGTGACAGCTATCTGATTCTGAACGAGCGTGTGGAGGGAGAGTATACACCAAAGCTGATTCTGCCTTTCCAGCTTGGAAAGGAGACCTGTAAGAAGTCTATCAGAGAAAAGTTTAAGAAGAACCTGTTTGCACCTACGGATTTCCTGTCTGAGGTGCGGCTAAACAGTATGCAGGGAGTCTATGTGCCATACTGGCTCTATAATTATAATACTCACTGTTCCTTCCGGGGAGAGGGTACAAAGGTGAGAAGCTGGAGAAGCGGCAATATGGAGTATACGGAGACTTCCTACTATGCAGTCAACCGTGATTTGGATATCGGGTTTGACAAAATTCCGGCGGATGCCTCCGAGGCAATGCCGGACACGGTCATGGATTTGATGGAGCCGTATAACTATGGACAGCTCATCGACTTTAAGCCCGAGTATATGTCCGGATTTTACGCGGAGAAGTATAATATGCCTTCCGATGCCATGGAACCCCGTGCGAGAAAGAAGATGAATGAGGATGCCGTAGCTCTGCTGAAGGAGAGTTATGCGGGGTACAATTCCGTGAAAGTAATCAATCAGGATGTGCAGATACTGAACAGTGATGCCAACTATGGTCTTCTTCCCGTCTGGAAGTATATGTATACCTACAACGGGCAGGAATATCCCTTCTATGTCAATGGACAGACGGGCAAAATTGTGGGAGAGGCTCCTACATCAAAGAAGAAAGCGCTGGCTTACATCGGTACATTCTGGGGATGCATTATGGCAATCCTGATGATGGTGCCGTTGCTGGCAGCCTGGTTGTAGGAGGATATGAAGATGGATAAAGAGTTAAAAAAAGAAGCAAAGAAGCAGTATCTTCATTATTTCCGCATCTGGTTTATTGTGGTAGGAGTTCTGCTTGTGGTGACTGTGGGAGCGGGAGTCATGCATGCCATGAAAAAGGATGCTGCGAGAACCAACAATACGGCTCCCACAGAGCGGGTATACGATTATGCGGATATTCTGACGGATGCGGAAGAAGAGAAGCTTCGTGAGTATATTGCGGAAAAGGAAGCAACATACAAAGCAGATTTTGTCATTTTGACCTTCAGTCAGCCGGTGGAAGGCGCGGAAGCAAAGGAACAGTACGGTTATCGCTCTACCAACTGGGAACAGAACATGATGGATATTGCCGATGATTTCTGGGATGAGAACGGTTACGGCTTCAATAAAAACTTTGAAGGGGACGGATCTATTCTGATTGACAACCGCTATGAGGGTCAGAGAGGAGAATGGCTGTCAACCAGCGGAAAGGTGGAAGATGCCCTGGGTACATACGATGTGGAAAATGTGCTGTATGCAGTGGACACCTACTATGACAGCGACCCCTGCAGGGCGTATATGCGGTATATTGACAAGGTGTGCAGCTATCTGGACGGAGGAGTACAGGTTGGCGCAGGCTATTACCTTGGAGCCTTTGTTTTATCTATCGTTGTGACTCTTGTGTACGCGGCTTCCCATCTGGGCAAGAACAGAGCTAAGGATACCGTGGCGGTGAATGCCTATGTAAATGGCGGAAAGCCTATGCTGCGCAATAAGGGAGATGACTTTATCCGCAAGAATGTGGTGAGCAGGCGTATCGAGACAAGCAGCGGAGGCGGCGGAGGCCATAGCAGCGGAGGCGGCGGCCACCATGTCAGCAGAAGCGGTGCCAGCCACGGAGGCGGCGGTCACAGACATTGATAAGTTAAGCCGGCAGAGAGAAAACCTCATGCCGGCTTATTTACATAAAAAAATCCTCACATCTACATGACGGTATAGATGTGGGGATTTTTGTTTTTTCTATTTGCCAAAAGATTTAAGCCATCTCGTTGACAGCCTTGCTGATACGGGCAACCTTGCGGGCAACGTTGTTCTTGTGATAAACACCCTTGCTTCCTGCCATTTCGATGGTCTTGGTAGCAGCAGCCAGTTCAGCCTGAGCAACAGCCTTGTCACCTGCCTCAACAGCAGAGAATACTTTCTTCATAGCAGTCTTAACACCGGATTTGATAGCTTTGTTTCTATCAGCCTTGGTGCGGTTTACTAAAATTCTCTTCTTAGCGGATTTAATGTTAGCCAAAGTCGTACACCTCCAATTTGCATACAATGAATAATTGATTCCTGTTTCACCTTAGCCAGACACGGAAGACTAACGTAAACATACTTTAACAGTTTAGTAAATAATAGAAATTTTGTCAATACATATTTCCGCGTTTTTCGCAAAAAATAGAAAAAGATTACAGGTTGATCTGTATGGAGAAGATATCAACGGGAGAAAAATGATGGGAAGTTTTCAGGTGAGGACAGATTTGGCGCTGGAGGCGCGGGAGAGCATCAGTGAGGCAGACAGCGAACTTCGCGGCGTGAGCGTGGACGAGTATTACAGGGAGAAAGAGGATGTGCGGGTGACAAAGGTCACCATCGATACAAAAAACGCCGCTAAGGCGATGGGAAAACCCATGGGTATTTATGTGACAATGGAAGCTCCTGCCATGGTGGAGCCGGATGAAGATTATCATCGCGAAATTTCAAAATGCCTGGCAGAGGAACTGTTAAAACTGATGCCGGAGGGAGACAGGGAACAGAATATCCTGGTGGTTGGGTTGGGAAACCGGGAGGTGACTGCGGATGCGCTGGGGCCTCAGACAGTGGACAACCTTTTCATTACAAGGCATATCGTAAAAGAGTATGGCAAGGCGGCTTATAATTGCAATAAAATGAATCTCTTGAGCGCGCTGGAGCCGGGGGTGATGGCCAGAACGGGCATGGAGACCGCTGAGATTGTAAGGGGTGTTGTGCAGGAAACCACACCGGATATTTTGATTGTGGTGGATGCACTGGCAGCCCGCAGTACCAGGCGGTTGAACCGCACAATTCAAATTACGAATACAGGTATTCAACCCGGTTCCGGCGTGGGAAATCACAGGAATGCCCTGACGGAGGAGAGCCTGGGCATTCCTGTCATAGCAATCGGTATTCCTACGGTGGTGGATTCCGCCACCATTGTCATGGACGCGCTGGAAAAACTGTTGGAGGAGGAAAAGGGCCTGGATGCCGTTAATCTTTTAAGCAGACATACCGCTCCCTTTCCGGAGTTGAACAATATGTATATGACGGGAAAGGATATCGATGCAGTCATTAAGAGAGTCAGCTACACCGTATCGGAGGGAATCAATATTGCCATGGAAATGCGGATGGAATAGTTCTGAACGGTTTCGGACAGACATATGCTGATATGAAAAGTAGGCGGTGAAAGGAAACGGTAGTTGGTAAAAAAGAAAGGTGCTGCCGGACAAAGGCTGTTAAAGGCAGCATTTGCGGTGTTGCTTTTAATGCTGCTGCAGAGTATTGTCACCGGCGGGACAAAGAGTGACGAAGTTTCGGAGACTTCCCTCGGCGCTTTTATGCTACGGGAATTTGCCGTTGCAATGGAGGAAAGTCTGTATGAGATATTTGTTCCCTGCATAGCCTTTGCGGAAGAGGGAGGACATGAAACCTATTGGCTGTTGCAGGAGCAGGTTGACAGCCTGTTCCCTCTTTACGGATATGTGGTCAAAGACATGCAGCCGGGAGAGGCGGATGATGAAGCATCCTTTCGGAAAATTCTTTTGGCGGAAGCGGAGGAAGGAATAAACGGTGATACCGCGGGAGAGGCCGGGAGTATCCGGGAAGATATACTGACGCAGCCTTCAGAGGGGGAAGAGGGCTTCCTGGAAGAGCTTTTGAGAGCTGAGAATGAGGCCGCCATGCAGATACGGGAGGAACCGCAGTTGTTTGTGCCACATGGAGTTCAGAACCAGGTAAGTTTAGAATCGTTGCGGGATTACGAGACTCTCCTGACACAGTTTTACACAGTGGATTCCAATACCATGATAGGGAGCGACCAACTGGATGCTGAAAATTTTCTGAAAAAGGATATGAGGGTGTCAAAGGACAGCGGAGGTCCCCAAATCCTGATTTTTCACACCCATTCTCAGGAAAGTTTTGCCGATTCGGTTCCGGGAGACAGCACTACCTCCATTGTGGGAGTGGGGGAACGACTGGCAGCGGTTCTGACAGATACATACGGCTATGAGGTTCTGCATCACACGGAGGCCTATGACGCGGAAGGCAGGGACGATGCTTATTCCAGGGCGCTGCCCGGGATA
>Ga0129313_1000370_pt1 | contig 40684 bp, 37 predicted proteins | sample O1105metagenome_FD_94436 | JGI IMG/M metagenome (GOLD analysis project Ga0129313, IMG submission 94436) | Orangutan group fecal microbial communities from fecal samples from Wisconsin, USA - O1105 metagenome | ecosystem: Host-associated > Mammals > Digestive system > Large intestine > Fecal...
ATTTCTTCAACAATCAGCGTCCAGCAGCGGCTTTGGGCTATAAAAGCCCAGTTCAGTACAAGACCGAACTGGGCTTCCTGTAGATATGCTCTTTTTAGTGTCTACTTTTACTTGACAAGTGCACCTTCCGAAGAAAAGCCATCTCTTTTGTTTTATTCGTCAATCTCTTCCGGGACCGGTTCCAAATCCATATCGTCCATTGTCATCTGCTCTGCTCCGCCCTTCATGGCGGCCCATTGCTCCTTCGTGACAAGGATTGCCCGGGGTTTTGAGCCCTGGAAGGGGCCTACAATTCCCTTTTCCTCCATCTCATCCACAATTCTGGCCGCTCTGGCGTAGCCCAGCTTCAAGCGGCGCTGGAGCATGGAAACCGAAGCCTGACCCGTTTCCAGAATCACATCCACGGCAGCCGGGAGCATCTCGTCCCCCTCCAGCTCTTCACCGGTGGGTTCCGGTTCAGCAAACGCAGATTTTCCGCTCTTACCCGTCTGCTGGGCCTTCTTCTCGATTTCCTCCAATACCTGCTGGTTGTAGTCTGCCATGTAGTGCTCTTTTACATAGCCTGCAACGGCCTCAACCTCGGCATCCGTTACGAAGCAGCCCTGCACCCGCAGCGGCTTGCCGATGCCAATGGGAGCATAGAGCATATCACCTTTGCCCACCAGCTTTTCTGCGCCCTGGGTATCCAAAATAATCCGGGACTCCATGGCAGAGGCCACGGCGAAGGCAATGCGGGAGGGAATATTGGCCTTCATCAGGCCGGTAATCACATCCGCAGAGGGACGCTGGGTTGCAATAATCAGGTGCATACCGGCGGCACGGCCCATCTGTGCGATTCGGCAGATGGAATCCTCCACCTCCTTGGCGGCAACCAGCATCAGGTCGGCCAACTCGTCGATGATAATCACCACCTGGGGCAGCTTCTGCCCTCCCTCTTCCTGCACCACAATACTGTTGTAGGACTCCAGGTCCCGCACGCCCAAGTCGGACATCATCTTATAGCGGCGGAGCATCTCCGTCACCGCCCATTGCAGGGAACCGGCAGCCTTTTTCGGGTCCGTCACCACAGGAATCAGCAAATGGGGAATCCCGTTATAAATGCCAAGCTCCACCATTTTGGGGTCCACCATGATGAGTTTAACGTCCTCAGGGCCGGATTTATACAAAAGGCTGATGATAATGGAGTTCATGCACACGGATTTGCCGGAGCCGGTGGTACCGGCAATCAGCATATGGGGCATCTTTGCAATGTTGCCCACAATGCAGGAGCCGCCGATATCCTTGCCCACGGCAAAAGAGGATTTGGACTTGGACTTGCCAAACTCCGGCGAATCAATCACTTCCCGCAGGGATACCGTAGTAACCGCCCGGTTGGGAACCTCAATGCCCACAATGGAGATTTTCCCCGGCACAGCGGCAATCCGCACACCGGATGCCCCAAGGCTCAGTGCTATATCGTCGGCGCAATTGGTCAGCTTATTCAAGCGAACACCCTTGTCCAGCTCGACCTCATACCGGGTAACGCTGGGGCCTCGGGTGACGTTGATGATATGGGCATCGATATGGAAGCTCATCAGGGTCTCGTTCAAGCGGCGGGAGTTCTCCCGCATTTCATCCGTGCCGTCTGCGCTGGCCCCGGTGGGACGTTTCAGCAGCCCAATGGGAGGAAAACAATATTCCGCCTGTGGGGCGGTGCTCCCCTGCTGAATCTCCATAGCCACCTGTCTGGCAGACTCCCGTGCATCCTTTTCCGAGACCTTGCCGGGCTTTTCCTCCGGGGCCGGTGCGGCGGGAGCAGTCTGCTGCCGTGGAGCCTTTGGTTCCTTTTTGGCGGGCTTCACAGGGATGTCCTCCTCTAATGGGGGCATTTTCGGGGGGATTTCGTCAAAATCGTCATCCGCACTAACCCGCACGGGCACAGCCGGTTTTGCCGGGGCGGCGGGATTCCCCGAGGAAGCAAACAAGGGGGACTCGATATCCAGGTCAATGGTGGACATCATCCTTGCCGCATTGGTGGGTGTACCGCTTGTCTCCTGGCTGGGAGCTGCCATTGTCTCTTCCGGTGCAGCTGCTCTCTTGGGCGGCAGCGGGGGCTTGGCAACCTGCTCCCGGTGCGTTACGCTTTCTGCCTCGGCAGCCGCTTTTTTCGGCTGTCTCACCGGCGGCAGCTGCACCTGCTGAGAGGGCTCCTGCTGGAACAGCTGCTCCCGCTGAAGCTGAAGCTGCTGCTGTTGGCGGCGCTTGCGTTTGTTTTCAATCTGCTTGTTGGCAATGTGGTTGACCACCATTGCGGCAGGCTCCACATATACCTCCTGCTGCTCTTCATTTTCCCAGTCATCCTTGGGGCGGTTGATGATGGCACGAATCAAGCTGGGAACTGTAATGTCCAAAGCCCCCAGCAGCGTCAGAACGGCAGAAATGCCAATCACAATATAAGAAATGACGTTGCCGAATGCCCCCCGCAGCAGCACAGCCATGCCGCCGCACAGCACACCGCCGCTGCGCCCTTCCACGCCGCTGAGGTAGAGGTCCGGAAAAACAGCCAGCCCACTGGCCAGCCCCTGGGTCTGCACGGCAAGATGGTAAACACATCCGCACAGAAAAACAAACGCTACCGTGCAAACACTGCGCATGGTAACAGCACTTTTCCGCCCGAAGGTATTGATGAGAAACAGATACAGCAGTGCAGGGACAGAAAAATAAAATCCCGCCTTACCAATCAGTCCGTTGAGCAAATTATTGATCATGGTCAGCACCACCCCTTCCGGGTTGATGCAAATTACCAGGAACAGCACAAACAGCAGCAGGCTGACAATCGCCGTCACGGTTGTGGCGGGAATCCGATTTTCGTATTCGGTTTTCACCTTGGGATTTTTCCCGCTTTTGGAGGATTTGGTATCCTTTTTGGGTGTTGTCTTCTTTTTAGAGGCAGCGGCAGACGCTTTGCTGGTCTGCTTTGTCTTCTTCTTTGCCATTTATAAGAATCTCCTTATGCCATCAAATTCAGGATGAAGGTAAACAGGGCGATTCCCCAGCAATAGTAGGAGAAAAAATGGTACCCCCGGTCGGAGGCCAGCGCCCGCATAATCCTGATTGCAAGCATTGCACCGACGAAGGCAAGCGCCGCCGCCAGAATGTAAACAATGAACCACTGGAATGTAAACAGCCCCAATCCATATTGGATTAGGCCAATAATATCATAAACAATCATGCCCACCAAATACGCCATATTCATCAGCAGCGACATATTCAGGGCATAGCTCCGCTCGATCCCGCAAATGGAGCCCACGGAAACAGCGGCACCCAGTCCGGACAGGCCCGGAACCACGGACAAGCCGCCGCCTATGCCCATGACGACTCCCTCCAGCCGGGAAAGGGAGCGGGCATCCTTGTTGCTCCCGGGGAAAAACTGGGGGACATACAGCACAACGCCATTGACAAACAGCAGCACGGCCACGGCCAACAGGCTGAAAGAAACCTCCGAAATATTCCTGTACAGCAAATCCACAAGAATTACCGGAAGCATCATGGTCAGCAGGAATCGGGAATCCATCAGACTGCACAAATCCAGCGGACGCTTGCGGCGCTTCTTGGGAATGCGGGCAAGTCTTCTGGCCCGGGACATTTTTACAAGCTGCGACCGACTGGAAAGGTAAATGGCCGCCAAAACAGCAACGTGAATCAACAGGACAGGCAAACCGCTGATTCTATCGGCCCCTAAGACCTTCAGCATGATGGCGCTGTGTGCCCGTGCCGAGACAGGAAATATCTCTGTCAGGCCAGATACAAGGCCGTAAATCAGATGCTCAAAACCGGATAATTCCATGCCTGTTCCCTCCCTTTTGCAAAACTTTTCATTTCATTATAGCATATATGGGAAAGAATTTCCACCCCTTTTTCAAAAATTCTATCGAATAGAAATCCGGCACCGGCAAGAGCCGGGCAGCAAAAAAACGGCAGTCCGGCTCTTGCCATTGGGAGGCAGTGTTATCCCCGGCGGCGGCTTTTGCGCTCTTGTCTGGGGTGGTCAATCATTTTGTGCAGCGCTGCCAGTGCTTCGCTCAGGCCGCCCAGGCGGTCAATCAATCCGGAGGCCACCGCCTCTTTGCCATAGAGAATGGTACCCACATCCGTGGCCATCTCCCCGGTTGCCATCATATAGTCCTCAAAATTCTTCCGGGAAATCTTGGAATTTGCTGTGACGAAATCCGTAATTTGCTCCTGAATCCGCTGAAAATAGCGGAAGGTCTGGGGAGCGCCAACCACCAGGCCAGTCATGCGCACAGGATGCACCGTCATGCTGGCTGTGGGCGTGATGAAGGAGCGCTTGGTGCACACGGCCAGGGGGATGCCAATGGAGTGCCCGCCCCCCAGCACCAGGGAGACCGTGGGCTTTTTCATCCCGGCAATCATTTCCGCAATGGCAAGGCCCGCTTCAATGTCGCCCCCTACGGTGTTGAGCAGCAGAAGAAGGCCGTCGATTTCGTCACTTTCTTCAATTCCGGCCAGTAATGGTAAAATGTGCTCATATTTGGTGGTTTTCACCGTTTCCGGCGCAACCTGGTGGCCTTCGATTTGGCCGATAATGGTAAGTGTGTAGATATTGCTGCCGCCGGTGCTTGTCAAATCGCTGCCCAACTCCACCAGCTGCTCCCGTTCCTGCTTTCGCATCTCCGGGTTTTTGGATTCGTTCATACGATACCTCCTTTTTCTGCTATGGTAACCGAAAAAGAGGCGGAATATTCACTCTTGAAAGCCACGCTATTTTGTCGTATAATAAGCACGGTGATTTTATGAGTACGAAAACAAATGCAGTACGCCTGGTACAGCAGGCAGGCATCCCCTGCCGGGAAGCCTTCTATGAATTTGATGAAAACGACTTAAACGGAATGCACGCCGCAGAGGCGCTGTCCATGCCGCCGGAGCAGGTTTTCAAGACGTTGGTGGCACGGGGCGAGCGAACCGGCATCAATGTGTTTTGCATCCCGGTATGCAGCGAGCTGAATCTGAAAAAAGCGGCAAAGGCAGCCGGTGACAAAAATATGGAGCTGATTGCCGTCAAGGAGCTGCTGCCCCTGACCGGATATATCCGGGGCGGGTGCAGCCCGGTGGGTATGAAAAAGAAATATCCCACCTTTATAGACGAAACCTGCATCCTGTGGGATGAAATCGCAGTATCTGCGGGGGAACGTGGACACCAGCTGATTGTGAATCCCGAAGCTCTGGCGCAGCTGATTGGTGCCAAACAAGCAGACATTCTTGCATAAAGAAAGGAACGAAAACAATGCAGTACGAATACAAGACAAAAGGAACCTGCTCCCAGAAAATTTTCTTCGATGTGGAGGACGGCAAGGTGCATAACGTCCAGTTTGTGGGCGGGTGCAACGGCAACCTGAAGGGAATCGGCGCACTGGTGGAAGGCCAGAACGTAGAAGACGTAATTTCCCGGCTGGAGGGGATTCATTGCGGCATGAAGTCCACCTCCTGCCCCGACCAGTTGGCAAAGGCACTGAAGGAGACCCAGGGCGCATAACCGCAATTTAAGACAGGAGCAGGCGTGGTTTTGTCCACACCTGCTCCTTTTTATATCGTGCCTTATTGCTCTGATACTTTCCAATGGGCCGTCAGATTGTTCTGCCCCTGCACCTTTGCAAACCCCATGGATTCATACAGACGGATTGCCGGGGTGTTGTCTGCATCCACCAGCAGCATCATTCCATTGGGCTCATTTTGCTCCACTGCCTTCGCCAGCAGCTTCCTGCCATATCCCCTGCGGCGGTACTCTTTCAGAACGAACAGGTCAAAGGGCTCGTTTTCCTTGAAAATATAGGTCACGTCCATATAGCCAACGACTTTCCCATCGTGAATCGCCAGGAACGTGCGGAAACGATCCTGCGCCTGTGCCACCCGCTCCCCCGTCCAGTACATATCCTTGTTATGGATGTCACAGTATTGCGCCATATACCCTTCGGAGAGCGGCTCAATGCCGGTGGTGTCAACGCCAAGGATCGGAGTACCCAGCACCATTTTCTGCTGCTCCGGCTCAAACTCCGCCCTTCGCAAATCCAGCAATTCCTTCAAAATGTAATTGCCTGGATTGAACACAAAGTCTGCATTGTAGCCCGGCCAGTGCTGCTCCAAATATTGGAGCATTTCCCGGTATGCCTCCTTTTCACGGGACAGGCCTACCAGCATTTCTATGTACTTTTCATCCGGAAGGACAAGCAGCACAAACAGGCCAGTCATTTGTCCCTCACGGTAGATGCCAAGGACATCGCAATCCGGTCTTTCTATGGATTTGATGAGATTACACCGAATCTGTTCTTCGCTGCACAGCATCGGGTCCGAGAAATTCGGGTCCCCCTGAAAGCCCGCTGCAAAGGCGCTGCATTCCTCATAGGCTTTGATAATTTTAATCATGGGTTTTACTCCTGCCGTCCGTCACGAAATACTTTACGACATCTGTGGGCTTTCTCAATTCTGTTCTGAAAAATTCAGGATACACCTTCCTATTCTCATCCAAGGAAACCCATCTCAGATACGCCCGGCTGGTGCCCTCTGTAAAACTTTCGCTGACCGGCGTAAAATCGCCGGGGACTTTCATATAGAAATAGGAGCAAATCTCATACACAAGTTTTCCCTGTTTGGAGGGGGCATCCCCGTAAAAATAGTTCTCTTGGACAAAACCAAGCCGGTCAATTTCCATTTTTACGCCCGTTTCCTCGAACACTTCCCGTACAACGGCTTCCTCCGCCGTTTCACCAAACTGGACTCTTCCGCCGACAGAATAGAGATAGTCCGCCCTCTCGTTTCCAACCATCAAAATTTTTCTGTCCTGCATAATAATGGCTCCCACACGAATATTCAGGATGCCGTCATCACAGGCAACACACATATCTTTTTTCATTTTCTCACCTCGGATGTGAAATTCATATGTTGAACTAAGGAAGGAAAAAGGCTGCCGCAAATATACGGCAGCCTTTCCATATGTAGTGCATCAAGCGTCAACGCTGTGGCTTGTGACCTTCATGACCTTCTTCTGGTAGGCTGCGATGCCTGCCGCCAGAACATCCATAGCACGGCGGAGGTCCTGCTGATTCAGCACATAGGCAATGCGCACCTCATTGATGCCCTTGCCGGGGGTTTCATAGAAGGGCGCACCGGGAGCAAACATCACCGTATCGCCATTGTCCTCGAATTCCTCCAGCAGCCATTTCTGGAACTTATCGGAATCATCCACCGGCAGACTGGCCATTACATAGAAGGCTCCCATGGGCACCTCCACCACCACACCGGGGATCTTCCGGAGACCGGAAATCACCGTGTCTCTGCGCTGCCGGTACTCCTCCTTGCTCCTGCGGAAGAAGCTGGAATCCACCGAATACAGGGCAGCCGCCCCCAGCTGGTCGATGGTCGCCACGGACAGGCGGGACTGGCAGAACTTCAAAATAGCCTGCTGGAGCTCTTTGTTCTTGGTAATCACGGCGCCTACCCGGGCACCGCAGGCGGAGAACCGCTTGGAGACCGAGTCAATGATTACCAGATTGTCCTGAATATCGTCGAAATGCGCCATAGTAGGCACGCCGAATTTCTCATCGTAGCAGAATTCCCGGTAAACCTCGTCGCAAATCAGGAACAAATCGTGCTCCTTGGCAATATCGGCAATCATCCGCATTTCCTTCTGGTCCAGCACCACGCCGGTGGGGTTTCCGGGGTTGGTAATCAGGATGGCCCGGGTGTTCCGGGTAATCTGGCTTTCAATCCGGTCCCGCTGGGCATAGCGGTAGCCCTCCCAAGGATTGGTGGGCAGCGCACGGATGACACCGCCTGCGGCATGGACGAAGGTGGTGTAGTTGGGATAGTAGGGCTCCGGGATGATAACCTCGGTATAGGGGTCCAGAATGCTCAGGCAGGTCAGCAGCAGTGCTTCGCTGCCGCCGGTGGTAATCAGCACATCGTTGGGCTCCAGGCTGACACCCAGACCGGCATAGTAATTCCGGACGGCATCAATCAGCAGCGGATTTCCGGGAGAGGCATCATAGGCCAGTGTCTTCCTGTTGAAATTCCGTATGGTTTCGTAGTAGGTCGGCGGTGTCTCCAAATCCGGCTGACCAATGTTCAGATGATAAATTTTCTTTCCTTTTTGCTCAGCTGCAACCGCCAGCGGATGGAATTTCCGCATAGGAGAAGGCTCGCAGCGATTGGCGTTAATGGATATTTGCATAATTACCTCCCATTACGAATGAGCGTTTTCTCGTGTATATGAATTTGTGAGCGCTTGAAGCTCCGGGGTTAAAAATAACAGGGCAATCAGGTTGGGAATTGCCATCAGGCCGTTGAATATCTCGGCCATTTTCCAAACCATTGGCGTTTCCAGAGTGGCACCCAGGGCAACGGCAAGGGTTTGCATCAGGAAAAAGCCGGGGGCAATCCGTTTTCCGAATACAAACTGACCGCATCGGAGCCCATATAGACTCCATCCCAGAATGGTAGCATAGGCAAAGACTGTGAGGAAAACCGCAACAATCCCCTTCCCCCACCGGCCATAGACCGACGAGAATGCAGAAACCGTCAACGCAGCCCCTGCGTCCACTCCGTAAGGAATCGGTATCCCACTGCACAGAATCACCAGCGCCGTCATGGTGCAGATGACAAAGGTGTCCAGAAACACCTCCATCAGGCCCATCATCCCCTGCTCCACCGGATGGGAAACCCTTGCAGATGCATGGGCAATGGAAGCCGTTCCCATGCCGGCCTCATGGGAAAATACCCCTCTGCTGCACCCCACCTGCACGGCCCGAAGGGCGGAGCCGATGAGGCCGCCTGTAATAGCCTTTGGCGAGAAGGCCCCCACCAGGATATTGTGAATCGCCTTTGGAACAAGGGAGGCTCTGCACCCCAGAAAAACCAGGCACAGCAGGATATAGCTGCCCGCCGCATAGGGAATTACTTTCTCCGCTATTCTCCCAATGGATTCCGCTCCACGCCAGAAAGCGAAGCCAACCAGCCCCGCAAGCACCGGGCCAATGACCCCGGGGGAAAGAAGCGGTGCCCGGCTGATGCTTTGCAGGCTGGTGACAATGGCGTTTACCTGGGTCAGATTCCCCACGCCAAAGCTGGCAAAAAGGCCGCAAATACCATAGACATACGCCATGGGAAGCCACGGCTTTGGCAGGCAGGAGCGAATCAGATACATCGGGCCGCCCACAATCTCATCGCCGTCACGCTGGCAGAAGCGAACGGCAAGGGTTGCTTCGGCATACTTTACCGCCATTCCAAAGAAAGCGAACACCAGCATCCACAGAACCGCTCCCGGGCCGCCCAGGCAGATCGCCCCGGCGACACCCACCAGATTGCCGGTGCCCACTGTGGCAGCCAAAGCGGTACACAGCGCCCGAAAGGGGGACACGCCGCCGCAGACCGCCTCCCGCTTCAAAAACCGGCGCACCGCAGCGGGGAACAGCCGCACCTGCACCCAATGGGTGGATATCGTCAGCCATATGCCAATTCCCAGAATCAGCATAAGCATGGGCATTCCCCAAAGCAGCTGGTACAGCCTGTCCATGATTTTCGTCATACGGTTCCTCCTAGCATATCACCTTTCAATGCAAAGTGCAAGAAAAAAATCAGAAATTGCAAAAAGCAGACCCCTTCCGAAGTCTGCTTTGGTAGATTGGTATTCTATTCCCATTTGCTCCAGGTTTCGGGGCAGTAGCCAACCGTAGCCTGCTTGCCATTGCGGACGATGGGTGTTTTCATCAGGCTTGGGGAGTCGAACACTTTGTCCTCCTTGGCCCTTGCATCGTCCATGTATTTCATATTGGTTATTTCCTGGGATTATCCGTTCCAGTCAATCAAGTTGTCAATCCCGCCCAGGGCACGCACCACGCTGTCAAACTCTCTGCCGGACATTCCAAACCGCTGCAAATCGATGGACTGAAACCGGATGCCCCGCTCTTTGAAATAGCGCTCCGCTTTCTTGGTATCAAAGCACTTGCTTTTTCCAAAAATCTGTATATTCAATATACGACCTCCATCAGACACAGGCCCTGGGCCGGAGCCAAAAAGCCTGCCTCTCTCCGTTGACACGAAAGTAAGGACAGAACGCTCTCAGCCGTTCGCTCTCCCCTGCCAACCTCTATCAGTGTCCCTGCCAGAATCCGCATCATGTTATACAAAAAACCGTTTGCCGTAACGGCAATGCAGATTTCCTCCCCTTTGCGCTCCACCGTCAGGGAGGTGATACAGCGCACAGTGGACTTTTTCACCTTTGCCTTGGTGCAGAAGGCGGCAAAATCATGCGTCCCCACCAGATATGCCCCAGCCGCATTCATGGCTGCCACATCCAGCGCTTCCGGGAAAACGGCCACATAGCGCCGCTGGAAAACGCAGGGCGCATTGCTGTTCCAGATGCGATAGCAATAGGTCTTCTGCCTGGCGTTCAGCCGGGCATGAAACCGGGGCGAGGCTTCCTGACAGGAATATATGCCGATGTCCTCCGGAAGATACCGGCGCAGCTGCTCCAGAATCTCTTCGGCGGACATGGCACTTTCGCAGTGAAAGGATGCCACCTGGCCCAGTGCGTGGACACCTGCATCTGTCCTGCCGCTTCCGCTGACCTCGATAGGCTCCCCCAGAATGCGGCTGAGGGTTTGCTCCAATTTGCCCTGGATGGTATTGTCCGTCCCCGGGAGCCGCTGCCAGCCCCGATAGCGAGTGCCATCGTAGCAGAGCTTAAGCCGCAGGTTCCTCATATTCCTCCAGCTCCTCTCTGGCTTCCTGCTCCGTATCTGCCGAAAACAGGAACCGTCCATTCTTGTCATATACCATAACGTGTCCGTGTGCATAGCGAATTGAGAACATAGCCATCCGCCTTTCCCCTTGTGATGGCTATAGTATCCCACACATTCCGTCCAAAAACTTGGACGTTTTTACAAGAGCACTGCACAGCCGGGCAGAGAAACGAAGCCGCAGCTGTGCAGTATTTTCTTAGAAGATTTTCCCATTCAGCCAGGAGGAGATGTCGCCGTATACCTCCTGCTTATTCAGCTCGTTTAGAATCTCGTGCCGCCCCAAGGGGTAGATTTTGCAGGTCACATCCTGCATTTGGGCTTTTTGGAATGCAGCCACCGCCTGGCGGACACCCTTGCCATAGTTGCCCACCGGATCGTCGCCGCCTGCAATAAAGAAAACCGGCAAATCCTTTTTCATGGCTGCAAGGTTCTGGGGATTCTCGATATAGGCAATTCCCGTCAGCATGTCCCGGAGCAGTCCGCCGGTGGCGGTAAATCCGCATAGGGGGTCTGCCACATAATCACTGACCACCTTCGGATCCCGGCACACCCAGTCGAAGGGGGTCTTGGGGTGCTCCACCCGCTTATTGTAATTGGCGAAGGCCATGTTCTGCAATGCCTCGCTGGGCGTTGCCTTCCCCTGCACCTTGCAAACCGCCTGACAAATGGCAATGCCGGAGGCCAGCAGAGCTCTGGGCTTCCAGCCGGTGCCGCAGATTACAGCCGCAGAGATGCCGCTGTCCGGGTAGGCGCACAAAAGGGTTCGGGTCATAAACGAGCCCATGGAATGGCCCAGCAGCACATAGGGCAGATTGGGGAATTCCTGCCTGGTCTTTTCCAGCAGTGCGTAGCTATCCGCCACTGCGGTAAACCAGCCGCCGTGGAAATATCCCTGCACGCCTTCCCCGTTGATGGACTTGCCGTGGCCCATATGGTCCTCGGCCACCACAATATAGCCAAGGGCATTCATATATTCTGCAAAGGCATCATAACGCTCTACATACTCTGCAATGCCGTGGATGATTTGCAGCACTGCAACAGGGGGCTTTTCCGGCATCCATCGACTGACATGGATTTGACCGGCACCCTGGGATACATAGAATTCATCTGTACGCATGGCACTCACTCCACTACGGTATAGTCCGCATCGGAAATGGCTTTTTTCAGTGCAGCCGGGTCGGCATTGCCGGTGACGGTCACTGTCTTGGCAGCCAGGTCCACTACGGCATCCTGGGTACCGGGTACCTCTTTGCAGACCTTTTCCACTCTGGCCTTGCAGTGGTTACACATCATACCTTCTACCTTGATAACTGTTTGCATTGTGTTTTCCTCCTTATCGAGCTGGCACATCTCTGTGCACATATTTGGGGTTTCGGTTTCTGACGGATTTTTGTCCGGCTTAAAGAAGCGCAGACGCAGCGCATTGCTCACCACAAACACGGAGCTCATGCTCATAGCGGCAGAGCCCAGCATGGGGCTGAGACGAAGGCCAAACGGAACAAACAACAGTCCGGCGGCCACCGGGATGCCCAAAATATTGTAGAAGAAAGCCCAAAACAGGTTTTCTTTGATGTTGCGAATGGTGGCCCGGCTCAGGGCAATGGTGCTGCTCACTGCGGACAGGGAGCTGTTCATCAGCACCACATCCGCCGACTCAATGGCAATATCCGTTCCGTTGCCGATGGCCATGCCCACGTCCGCTGTCACCAGGGCGGGGGCATCATTGATGCCGTCCCCCACCATCAGGACCCTGTGGCCCTCTGCTTGCAGCTTTCTGACTGCACCGGCCTTGTCTGTGGGGAGAACATCGGAAATCACATGCTTAATTCCCGCCTTGTCCGCAATGGCCCGGGCGGTTTCCCGGTTGTCGCCGGTAAGCATCACCACATCCAGGTGGCGGCGGCGCATGGCCTGGACAGCAGAAACGGAGTCCGGTTTCAGCACATCCGCAGCGGCAATGGAGCCCAGATATTCTCCCGCCTCCGTAGCAAAATGGAGGGGGGTTTTGCCCTGGGCAGCCAGAGCGGAAAAGTCTGGAAGCGCAACCCCCAAATCCGCCATCAGCCGGTCATTGCCGCCGTAATAGCAGACCCCTTCCACCTTGGCCGATACGCCCTTGCCCGGAATGGCCCGAAAATCCTCCGGCTCCGGATACCCTTCCCCGGCAGCGCTGAGGATGGCTTTGGCAAAGGGATGCTCGGACCTGCTTTCCAGAGAGGCCGCTACCTTCATCAGCTTTCCTTTGTCGGCACCGGCAGGCAAAATATCCGTAACTGCCGGGTGCCCGGTGGTCAGGGTACCGGTTTTGTCCAGCACCACGGTATCGATGCTGTGCAGATTCTCCAGAGCCTCTGCATTTTTGAAAAGAACTCCCATCTGAGCGCCCCGGCCTGTGCCCACCATAATGGCCACAGGTGTCGCCAGCCCCAAAGCGCAGGGGCAGGAGATTACCAGTACGGAAATGGCATTGTTTAGGCTAAACTCCAAAGAATATCCCAGCAGCATCCACACCGCAAAGGTAATTGCAGAAATGGCCATAACTGTGGGGACGAAAACCCCTGCAATCCGGTCTGCCAGCCGGGCAATAGGGGCTTTGGATCCCCCTGCATCCTCCACCAGTCGGATAATCTGCGCCAGGGTGGTGTCCTGCCCTACCTTGTCCGCCTGAAATTCCAGGTATCCCTCCCGGTTGACCGTGGCGGCGGAAACTCTGTCGCCGGTCTTTTTTTCAACCGGGACGCTCTCGCCGGTCAGTGCGCTTTGGTCCACCGATGCACGGCCCAGGACGATTGTCCCATCCACAGGAATGCTGCCGCCGGAGCGGACGATGACGATATCCCCCACCCGGACATCCTCCACAGGCAGCTCCTCTATTGCCTCTCCCCGCCGGACACTGGCGGTTTTGGGGCTCAAATCCATCAGCGCACGGATGGCATCCCCGGTTTTCCCCTTGGCCCGTGTCTCCAGATATTTTCCGAAGGTAATCAGCGTCAAAATCATGGCGGCGGACTCAAAATAGAGGTTGTGGCTGTATTCTGTCACAATATCCATCTGGCTGTGCCCCAGGGCCCAGGACATGCGGAACAGGGCGGCAACGCCGTATGTCAGCGCCGCCAGGCTCCCCACTGCTATCAAAGAGTCCATATTGGGACTGCGATGCCACAGGGCCTTCAGGCCCCGGGTATAATACACCCGGTTCAGATACACCACCGGCAACGTAAGGCAGAGCTGAAGTAGCGCAGCCACCACAGCATTTTCTGCCCCATGGTACCACCCAGGTACAGGCAGCCCCAGCATGTGCCCCATGGTGAAATACATCAGAATCACCAGAAACACTGCTGACCAGACCAGCCTGTGCTTCATCTCCGCCAAGGCATTGTCCGGCAGTGCTGCCTTTTCTTTTTTCTTGGCAGCTTCCTGGAGGGTGGCATTGTAGCCTGCATGCTGCACTGCCTGAATCACGGCGGCGGACACATCCTCTTTGGCAGTGACCACCATTGTCCCCGCCAGCAGATTGACTTCCGCTTTCTCAACACCGGGCACTGCCCTGGATACCTTCTCCACTCGTGCAGAGCAGGCGGCGCAGGTCATCCCGGTTACATAGAACTTTTGAACCATTTCCATTTCACCTTTTCTATTATCTGCCATTTTGAAGGAAGAGTCAACTGTTTTCTATTGACACGCCCTATCTCATATGGTAATATTCTACCACGTAATGAAGATATTGCAAGTATGTACTATTTTGTGCAATACTACCCTTTTGGATACCATAGGAGGTGTATATGAATCAGGAAGAAATTTGCCCCGTAGCGGCTACCCTGGATTTAATCGGCGGTAAATACAAAGCGCTGATTTTATGGTATTTGGCCGACGGACGGCGGCGATTTTCCGAGCTTCGGAAAATGATTTCCGGCGCCACACCAAAGATGCTGACCCAGCAGCTCCGGGAATTGGAAGCCCAGGAGCTAATCCATCGGGAGGTTTTCCCGGTGGTGCCCCCAAAGGTGGAATATTCCCTGACCGACACCGGGCGAAGCCTGATGCCGATTCTCACCGCCATGCGGGACTGGGGCACCGAGTACCTGCATAGCAAGAATCTGGAGCCCAGCTGCTTCATGGTGAAGCCCGGATCCTCCTGCTGCCATAAAACCTGAAAACATGAAAGGATTTGCATAAAATGAACATTAAGATTATTTCCGACAGCACTTGCGACCTGTCCCCGAAACTGTTGCAGAAATATGATATCGACATTATTCCGCTGATTGTGATGAAGGATTCCGACGAATTCCTGGACGGGGTCACCATCACCCCCGCCGATATCTTTGCCCATGTGGCCGCCGGCGGCGACCTGTGCTCCACTGCCGCCAGAGGCGTTGCCGTTTTCCAGGAGGCATTTGCCAAGTATGCCGGGAAATATGACGGCGTTGTCCATGTGAATATCAGCTCCGAATTCTCTTCCAGCTATCAGAATGCCTGCATTGCCGCAGGGGATTTTGACAATGTTCGGGTTATCGATTCCCGGAATCTTTCCAGCGGCCAGGGCCTGGTGGTTCTGAAGGCCTGCGAGCTTGCCCAGACCGCCACAGATTTGGATACGCTGAAAGCAGAGCTGGACGAATTCACCTCCCGGGTGGAAGCCAGCTTTGTAATTGACCGGCTGGACTATATGGTAAAGGGTGGCCGGTGCTCCAGTGTGGCGGCACTGGGGGCCAATCTTCTGGGCCTGAAGCCCTGCATCGAGGTAAAGGACGGAAAGATGTCGGTGGTAAAGAAGTACCGCGGGCACATTGAAAAGTGCATCAGCTCCTATGTCAGGGACCGCCTGGCAGACCGGGAGGGACTGGAAAACGGAACGATTTTCATCACCCATACGGATATCTCACCGGACAGCGTGAATGCCGCCTGGGACGGAGTCAGGCAGTACGGCAGCTTTGAAAATGTGTATGAAACCACTGCCGGCTGCACGGTCTCCTGCCATTGCGGGCCGGGAACCCTGGGCATCCTTTTCGTGCGGAGTAAGTAAACACACAAACCGCTCCTGTCGGGGGGCGGTTTTCCTTACAAAGCGCTTGTTTTTTGCCGCTTCTGTGCTATACTGATACCGGCCAATGGCCCAAAAGAACAAGACGAGGGACATTATGGATTATAATATGATTATGGATCTTGCCGCAGATTTGGGCTATGAGCTCTCCATCAGCGGTGCAGAGACATTCCGGGTGGAAGACAGCATGGCCCGTGTAGTCGAAAGCTACGGAATATCCGCAGAGGTTTTTTCCATCCCCAACTATCTGATTGTCAGCATTCTGACGGAAACCGGAAAACCCATTACCCGAATGCGCCGGATCGGCTATCACGGCAATAATCTGGACGCCGTGGAAAAGCTGAATGCCCTGAGCCGCCGGATTTGCACCAGCCACCCATCGCCGGAGGAAGCAATGCAGTGGCTGGAAGAGGTTCGCAGCTCCGTCCTCTGCTACGGACTTCCCACCTATCTGCTGGGAAATTTTCTGGGAGCGTTGGGGTTTGGTGTCCTGTTCGGATGCGGTCCGGCGGATATGCTGGTAGCCGGTCTTTGCGGCATCCTGGGCGGCGTTCTGAACCGCTTCATGGACCGGATGAAGGTCAACCCTTTCTTCGAGACGATTTTTACCGCCTTTTTCATGGCCTTTACCGCCTATGCTCTGAACACCCACGGCATCGCCCAGAATGTAAACGGCGTGGTGATTGGTGCGCTGATGATTCTGGCCCCCGGGCTGCTCTTCACAAACTCCATGCGGGATATCATCTATGGCGACACCAACTCCGGCATCACCCGATTTGTGCAGGTGGTATTGATATCCATGGGAATGGCACTTGGCACCGCCGTTGCCTGGAATGCGGCCACGCTGCTGTGGGGCACTCCCAGGAATCTGGTTGCCATGTCCAATCCTCTTCCCGTTACCGCCCTGGGGGCTTTGATTGGCTGCATCGGCTTTTCCATTCTGTTTAATATCCACGGCCCCGGCGGCTTGCTCTGCGCCTTGGGCGGTGTGGGGACCTGGGTGGCCCTGGAGCTGATCCTACAGGCAGGCGGAGGGGCAATGTTTGCCTATTTTGCCGCCGCATTCTTCGCCTCGGTTTACGCCGAGGTAATGGCCCGGATACGGAAATATCCGGCAATCTCCTATCTGGTGGTGTCCCTTTTCCCTCTGATTCCCGGTGCGGGAATCTACTACACCATGTACTACGCCGTGCATGGCAACATGGAGCAGTTCGCCGCAGAGGGAACCCGTACCGCCGCCATAGCCGGTGTCATGGCGGTGGGGGTACTGCTGGTGTCCACCCTCGTCCGGCTGAATTGTACCTGGAAGGAATCAAGAAAAACAAAATAACCCTCCCACACCCCGCCTTATGCAGCTTGCAAGGCGGGGTGTTTTTGTGTTTTTCATGGGTGTGACCCTTTTCCCCGGGAATGCATATGCTGGAATGTGACATTTTGCGGAAAGGACGTATACCATGCTGCTGTGTTTATTAACCGCCCTGGGAGTTGGCGGGGCCACAATTCTGGGAACCACATTGGGGTTCCCATGCCGAAAAATCTCCCATCGATTTCGTGACATTGTAATGGCCTTTGCGGCAGGAGTAATGCTGTCGGCAGCCGTTTGGGGCCTGATTATTCCTGCCATGGAATATGCGGATTACGGCGGGCCCGGCATTACCATCTGCGGCATTCTCGCCGGTGCCGTCTGCATGCGTCTGGTGGACCGGCTGGTGCCCCATATCTATAAACGGATTGGTTGGGAGAACAGTGGCAGCTGCCATCCGTTATCCCGGGAGCGGTTAGTTCTGTTTGTGGCAGCCATGGCCATTCATAATTTTCCGGAGGGGCTTGCATCCGGAGTCAGTCTGGGCTCCGGTGACCTGCGCTCTGCGCTGCTGATTTCCGGCGGGATTGCCCTGCAAAACATCCCGGAGGGGCTTGTCACCGTCACCCCCATGCTGGCAGCAGGAATTTCCCCAAAGAAATCCTTTTTATGCGGAGCGGCTACCGGCGTAATTGAAATGATTGGCACCTTCGTCGGCTTCTACGCCGTTACATTGACCCGGGCGGTGCTCCCCTTCTCCCTGGCCTTTGCAGGGGGAACCATGCTCTATGTCATTACCGACGAGATGATACCCGACACCCACAACCATGGCAATGAAGAAATCGCCACCTATGCCCTGCTGGCAGGCTTCTGCCTGATGCTGATAATGGACGTAATGCTGGCCTGATTCCGGAATCCGCCGCAGACCTTGACATAGCGGTAAGAATCCATTAAAATAAGGGGCAATATCGAAAGCAAAGCGAGTTGATGGATGTGAAATTGTCGCTGGTGGTACCATGCTACAATGAAGCGGAAAATGTGGCGCTGTTCCAGGAGGAAACCATAAAGGCTTTCCGGGACTGCGGATACCCCTATGAAATTATTTTTGTAGACGACGGCAGTCAGGATGCAACACTGCATCAGCTGAAGAAGCTATATGCCAACGGAAAGTGTCCGGTAAAGGTGATTTCCTTCTCCCGGAATTTTGGCAAGGAATCCGCCCTGTATGCCGGGCTGCAGCATGCAGACGGAGATTATATCAGTCTGATTGACGCCGACTTGCAGCAGCGGCCGGAAATTGTCCGGGACATGGTTGCCTTCTTGGACGAGAACCCGGACTATGACGTGGTGGCTGCCTATCAGGATCGGCGCAACGAGGGCAAGGTTCTTTCCTTCTTCAAAAAGAGCTTTTATAAAATCATCAACAAGCTCTCCGATGTGGCACTGCAGCCGGAGGCCAGTGATTTCCGAACCTTCCGGCGGAGTGTAAAAGACAGCATTCTGGAGCTGGGAGAATATCACCGCTTCTCCAAGGGAATTTTCGCCTGGGTGGGTTACAATACCAAATTCATCCCCTACACCGCTTGTGAGCGTGCCCACGGGGTCACAAAGTGGAGCTTCCGCAAGCTGATGAATTACGCCATTGAGGGCATTATCGGCTTCTCAACCGCTCCGCTGCGTCTGGCAACCTGGCTTGGTGGTGCAACCGGAATCGTTGCAACGCTGTACCTGGTGGTGGTGCTGCTGCAAAAGCTAATCTTTGGCATTGATGTCCCGGGCTATGCCACCATTGTGCTGCTGATTTTGTTCTTTGCCAGTGTCCAGCTATTCTGCATCGGCATCATCGGCGAGTATGTGGGGCGTTCCTTTGAGCAGAGCAAAAACCGCCCCATCTATATTGCAAAGGAAGTTTTGGCTCCGGAAGAAGAGAAAAAACAGTAACAGCCGGGCAGGAGGAAGCTATGCCAAACCAGATTCAGGAAGCGGAGGATGCCCTTTGCGGCAGCATGGAGATGCAGGCGTTTATGGCGCTCATTCGCCGCTCCCCTGCACTGCACGAAGCGCTTCAGCAATTTATCCCGCCGTCTGCCATCTGTGACCCGTCCCATGCGTTCTAGAACAATCATCGTAACGACAGAACAAGATTCTTAACAGGAAATCCCGGGTGTGCTAAGATAGGTGGCAGATGGTTTATTGCCATGTTGAGAAAAGGGAGTACGGCGCCGTCAGGCGGGTGTGGTTCCCTTGGTAAAAGTTTACAGGAGGTAATTTTATGAAATTCAGCAAAATTCTTTGCGTTCTTTTGGCTGCTGCCTTGCTGCTTGTTGGGTGCGCCAATACTGCCCCCACCCGTATTACAGAAACGGAAGAAGCTACCGAGCCTTCGCCCTCCGATCCCCAGGAGCAGCTGAAGCTGCTGATGCGCACGGTTGACACCTGGAAGGCTGAGGATTTTGGAGCATCCGAAGTCTACTATTATGCAGTAACGGATTTGGACTGGAACGGACGGCTGGAAATCATTGCCGCTTCCACCCAAGGCACCGGTATATTTACCTATGGCACCATGTATGAGGTAAGCGAGGACTTCTCCTCTGTGGTAAAATGCGATACCCCCTGCGACCACAACACTGACCTGCCGGAAATCACCGTAGAATCCACCCCAGCTGCCTACGACGCAGAGTCCGGCTGCTATGACTACCTGTTCACCAACGACACCCGAAACGGTGCCGCCGAGCACTATCAGTCCATCGTAGCCCTCCGGCTGCAGGACGGTGTGCTGAGCAGCACAGTCCTGGCCAACAGCTTCGACCGCTGGATTGACGAGGGGCAGGAGGAGCACGAATACGCCGCCCCCTCTGGAGACGGCTTTCTGCAAATCAGTGCAGCAGACTATGCCGCCACTGCTGCCAACTACCAGGCAGATCGGCTGGGCTTCACCGCCTGCTTCCAGTGGATTACCTTTGAGGAGGTAACCCTGGAGACACTGGCCAAGAGCTGGGACACCTTCCAAGCCGTCCGAAACGGATAAAAATAGCCCTCGATGCAACCTTGAACGCACCGAGGGCTATTATTCACTTTTCGTATCTAACATCGTATACCTCCCTTCTGTCAATATCACGATGTCCCCTATTCCCCTGAATTGCCTCCGCTTTTCAATTCATATCCTGTTCGTATGATTTTCTTTATTTCATCGGAGGATTGCATCCAACAAAGGACATCTTTCCGCCCAGTTTTGTGGGACTTGAGAAAGAGAACTCCTTTCTGTACTTATATCTTACAACCTGGGGTGCCGTTTTGCAATGCGGAATCTTCCATAATTTTCTCCTGCATTTTTCATGCAAACAGTAGAATCTTCGTTTTTCAGGCGTAAAAAGTTGACAGAATTGCAAGTCCGTAGTATGATAAATCTGTTGGGCACCTTATTGTGCTTCATTCAATTTTTGATTTTCCCACCGGTAGGCTGCCGGTGGTTTTTAATTTCTTGGAGCCGGACACCATATGGTCTGTCCTTCCCCTGCTGCCGGAAAAGAGCCTGCTGCAATGCCACGCAGCAGGCTCTGAATTTGTATGTACTACATTCAGTGAGTTATAAAGTATCTGCAATTCTTCTGGCCACATGAACACCGCTGGCGGAGGCATGGGACAGGGAATGGGTCACGCCGGAGCCGTCACCAATGACATAGAGTCCCTTGTGGCTGCTTTCCAGATTCTCATCCAGCTCCACCTCCATGTTGTAGAACTTGACCTCTACGCCATAGAGCAGGGTGTCGTCATTGGCTGTGCCCGGGGCAATCTTATCCAGGGCATAGATCATCTCGATAATGCCATCCAGAATCCGCTTGGGCAGAACCAGGCTCAAATCGCCGGGGGTTGCTGCCAGAGTGGGGCGCACCAGGCCCTCTTCAATGCGCTTGACGGTGCTTCTGCGGCCACGCACCAGGTCGCCGAAGCGCTGGACAATGACGCCGCCGCCCAGCATGTTGGACAGCCGGGCAATGCTTTCACCGTAGCCGTTGCTGTCCTTAAAGGGCTCGGAGAAATGCTTGGCTACCAGCAGGGCAAAATTGGTATTCTCGGTCTGGCGGGCAGGGTCCTCATAGCTATGGCCGTTGACGGTGATGATGCCATTGGTATTTTCGTTAACCACGATGCCGTGGGGGTTCATGCAGAAGGTGCGGACATTGTCCTCGAACTTTTCCGTGCGATAGACAATCTTGCTCTCATACAGCTCATCCGTCAGATGGGAGAAAATGACGGCAGGCAGCTCTACACGGACGCCCAAATCCACACGGTTGGAGCTGGTGCCGATTTTCAGGTCCCGGCAAACCTGCTCCATCCACTTGCTGCCGCTGCGGCCCACAGAGGCAATTATATTGCGGCAGGTATAGCGCTTCTCCCCCACCACCACATCATAGCCATCCTCCAGGGCTTCAATGCTGGAAACCGGAGTCTCGAAGAAGAAGTCCACCTGGGTTTTCAGCTCTTCATACAGCCGCTGCAGCACCACCAGATTGATATCCGTGCCCAGATGGCGCACGGAGGCATCCAGCAGCTTCAGCTTGTTCTGCATGCACTTCTTTTTCAGGTCGGTGCCGGTGGTGGAATAGAGCTTGGTGCCCTCTCCGCCGTGGGCCATATTGATTTCGTCCACATAACGCATCAGCTCAATGGCCTGCTTGCGGCCGATATGCTCGAAGAGCGTACCGCCAAAATCATTGGTGATGTTATACTTTCCGTCGGAAAAGGCACCTGCGCCGCCGAATCCGCTCATAATGGAGCAGGTGTGACAGCCGATGCAGCTTTTTACCTTTTCCCCATCAATGGGGCAGTGGCGCTTTGCCAGAGCATAGCCTGCCTCAAAAATAGCAACCTTTAGTTCCGGCCGCTTTTTCTTCAATTCGTAGGCTGCAAAAATTCCGCCAGGGCCTGCGCCCACGATAATTACGTCATAATCCAAAAGGTTCACCCTCCGTTATGGTTTTGATATCCCCATTTTACCGCAAAGGGGCACAGTTTTCAAGTCATATTATTTTCTTTTTCGGCAGCTCAGTTCTGCACTCCATGATGAATGGCGGGGCTGTCGGTTTGCAGGGGCAAAAATTGGTAGCCGTTGCGCTGCCCCCACTGGATAATCCGCTCCACGGCATCCACGCTGTAGGGGTGAATATCGTGTTGCAGCACCACGCAATAGGTGTTCTGCCCCACACCCTCCACCACGTTTTCATAGACCTGGGCACTGGTATTTGCTCCGCCGGCATCGTTGCTGTCCACATTCCAGTCGAAATAGGAAAAACCGCAGGCCTCCACTGCCTTGGTCAGGTAGGTCATAATCCCCTTGTTCCTTCGGCTGATGGTATTGGAGCTGCCGCCGGGAAACCGAAGCAGCCACGTCTGCACCCCGGTAGCATCCTGAATAATCTGCTGCATATCAAACAAATCCTGGAAATAGGCCTCTGGGCTGGAATAAATCTGCTGATAGCGGTGGGTACAGGTGTGGATGCCGATGCTGTGCCCCTCGTTTACCATCCGTCGCATCAAATCCTCGTGGCCGGTATTAACCACAAAAAAGGTGGCGTGGACATCATAGCGCTTCAATACATCCAGGAGCCTTCCGGTGTCCGGCCCGGGGCCGTCGTCAAAGGTCAGATAAATGGTCTTTCCCTTGGGATAGATAACCGCCGGTCTCTGGCAGGGGACGGTGGTCAAAGTACGCTGGGCCACTGTCTCGTTGCCATCGCTGTCCGATACACGGTAGGTCAGGAGGTAAACATCCGGCTGATATCGGACAAAGGGATGGTCAATGCTCACCTCCACCGCATTGGTCAAATCACCGTCCCGCAGGTCGGTGGCGGTGTATCCCGGGTCGTGGAACGCCTCCCCCAGCGGAATTGTCACCTGACTGCCCCCTGTCAGCTCCAGAGTGGGTGGATAGTCATCAAAAACAGGAATCTGCCGCTGGGCAACCGTCTGATTTCCCGAGGAATCCATCACGGTATAGAGAATTCTCCCGGTCTCCTGGGTGCGCTCCACCTGCCGGGTCAGGTCGCCATCGTAGTTGTCAAAGGCAGAGAAGCCCGCCTCCTGATATTCCGGCTCCGGCTGCAAATCCACCGGGTCCGGCGTCAGGGTAATCACCGGAGGAACCGTATCCACAATACACACGGTTCTGGTTGCTTCTGCCGTCATCCCCAGGAAGCTGACCTGGTAATTCAGCACATATTTCCCCAGCTTCTGCTGGTTAACATGGCCGCTGACAGATGGGGATGCTTGAATTTCCCATCCGTCCTTCCAGAACGTTGTCCCCCGCAGGACTGTCCGGCAGCCCAAATCCTGAAAGGCCTGGCCATACTCCACAGTCTCTGTTTCACTGCCTATAAGTGCAGCCTCCAGGGTAAGCTGATTCAGACCAAAGAAGACACAGTACACTGCCGCCGCCAGAAAAATCACGGCCAGAAGGACAAACAGTGCCGTCATTCGTCTTTTGCCCCGGCTCGGCTGAAGATAATCATGGTCCATGCTTTTTGCTTCCTCCCACCGGTGCCTTGGCCCGGCTTATTTCTTTCGTTTTCCCTGGGAAAAGAAGGATGTAACGTTATTCCTCCGAGACAGGAATATCCAGCCCCAGCTCTCTGGGCCGGAAACGGGGGCAGACACTTTCCGAGGTTACAATCACGGAAGAGGCCAGATGGGCACCGATCTGGCAGGACTCCGCCAGGCTTTTTCCATAGGTCAGGCCAATGGCCGCTCCGGCGCAGAAGGCGTCCCCCGCCCCGGTGGTATCCTTCACCTGGACAGGCCGGGCAGGACAATGGCCCCGGTTGCCCCATCGGTCGGCATAGACCGCACCGTTGCCCCCCATGGTGACAATCAGACTGTTGATACAGGCCGCCTGGGTCTTCTCTGCAATAATATCCGCCAATCTCTCCGGGGTTTCGGCAGAATAATCCGACGAAAACAGGATGCCCGCTTCCTGCTGATTACATACAAAGCAATCCACATTCATCAGAAAATCCCGGCGCTCCAGGGCGATATTCATGTTGGATACCATGGCAAATACCCTTTTTTCGTATTTTTTCGCCAGACGAAATACCCGCTTGACAATTTCCTTATCCAAGTCAATCTCAATGATGATGCTGTCCGCCTGGCTGAAAATCTCATCGCCCTGCTCATCCAGGATATCGGCAATGGGAGAGAGATTCGGGCGCTTGGAAATGGAGGCCACCACATCCCCGTCATTGTCAAAAACAGCCAGCCACGTACCGATGCCGTCGGGAGTTTTGCGAATATAATCCACATTTACTTTGTGGCTTTTCAGCTTGCGCACCACATCCTCCCCGGTGCCGGTTTCGTCCACCAGGCTCAAAAACGTAGGCCGCAGCTCACAGTTGGCCACATCCTCTGCCACATTGCGGCCAACGCCGCCATGAATCTGCTCCACTCTGCCCACATTGCGCCCGGCGGCATTGAAGGCGGATTCCGGATAACCCTTAATGTCCACAAAAATGGCACCAATGACAACAATTCCCATTGCAAACACCTCATAATTCTTTCGTTTGTAATCCCGCAGGCTGCGGCACTCTGCTGCGTATGGCCCTATCCAGCTGTCTCCGAGGGAAAAGGGGCTTTGGCTGTATCACAGCCACTTTGCTGCCATTATACCATGAAATTCCCTGTTTTCAACAAAATGTTCCGGCGGATTCGCCACTTCCCTATTGGGCAGAATTATGATATAATGCAGGCGAAATCTCGCATGGAGGATATAACGAATGCAATCGATTGCTGAAATTCTGTCTCAGGAGTTGAAACAGAAGCAAGAATACGTAGAAAATGTCATCCAACTGATTGACGAGGGAAATACCATTCCCTTCATTGCCCGCTACCGCAAGGAAATGCACGGCACCATGGATGATACCACCCTTCGGAATCTGGAAACCCGGCTGACCTATTTGCGGAATCTGGAGCAGCGCCGGGAAGAAGTGAAGAAATCCATCGAAAATCAGGGGAAGCTCACCGATGCACTCTCCGCCGCCATTGATGCAGCCCAGACAATGACCGAGGTAGAGGATTTGTACCGCCCTTATAAGCAGAAGCGGCGCACCAGAGGCTCCATTGCCCGGGAAAAGGGGCTCTCTCCCCTGGCCGAGGCCATCTTCGCCCAGGACGGAACCGAACCTGAAATCCTGGCCCGGGACTATATCAACCAGGAGTTGGGGGTGCTCACCATTGAAGATACCCTGGCCGGTGCCAACGACATCATTGCAGAGGACCTTTCCGACAATGCCGAAATCCGCAAAGGACTGCGGGAGCTGGCCATGCGCCGGGGGAGCCTGGTATGCAAGGCAGAGGACAGCGACGCAGAAAGCGTATATACCCTATATTACGACTTCAATCAGCCCATTGCCCGGCTTATGGACCACCAGATTCTGGCCATCAACCGGGGAGAAAAGGAGGGCATTCTAAAGGTATCCGTCACCCTGCCCGGAAACGAGGGGGCCGCCCTGGTCTGCCGGGCAGCACTGAAACCCCAGCTGCATGTATCGGCCTTTGTCCGCACAGCAGCGGAGGATTCCTATGAGCGCCTGATTTTCCCCTCCATTCAGCGGGAAATTCGAAACGAGCTCACCGACCGGGCCAGTCAGGGAGCCATTCATAATTTTGCCCTGAACTTAAAGCCCCTGCTGATGCAGCCGCCGGTGAAGGGCTTCGTCACCATGGGTCTGGACCCCGGGTACCGCAACGGCTGTAAGGTGGCTGTGGTGGACCCCACCGGGAAGGTGCTGGACACGGCGGTTGTGTACCCCACCTTCAGCGAAAAGAAGAAGCAGGAGGCCATTGCAATTCTCTCCGGCATCATGCGTAAGCACAATGTCAGGCACATTGCCATCGGCAACGGCACTGCCTCCCGGGAGACAGAGGCCATGACCGTTGAGATGCTCCGCTCCTTCCCCGATGCCAGCTATGCCATTGTCAACGAGGCCGGAGCCTCCGTCTATTCCGCCTCTCCCTTGGCAGCGGAGGAGTTCCCCAACTATGATGTAAACCTTCGCTCTGCCGTGTCCATTGCCCGGCGGCTCCAAGACCCCTTGGCAGAGCTGGTAAAAATCGATCCCAAGGCCATCGGTGTGGGGCAGTATCAGCATGACTGCCCCCAGAAGGAGCTGGATGCAGCCCTGGGTGCTGTGGTAGAGGACTGCGTCAACGCAGTGGGTGTGGATGTGAACACTGCCTCCCGGAGCCTATTGGAGCAGGTCTCCGGCCTGAACAGTACCACCGCCAAAAATATTGTGGCATATCGGGAAGAAAACGGCCCCTTCACCGGAAGAAGCCAGCTGAAAAAGGTGCCCAAGCTGGGGCCAAAAGCCTTTGAGCAGTGCGCCGGCTTCCTGCGGATTCCCGAAAGCAAGGAAGTTCTGGACAACACCGGCGTTCACCCCGAAAGCTATCCGGCAGCCAAGGCATTGCTGAAGCTGCTGAACACCGGCGACCGCACTTCCCTTCCCCAGCAGCTGGAAAGCTACGGCACCGCCAGAGCTGCCGAAAGCTGCGGCGTAGGTGAGCCCACCCTGATTGACATTGCCAAGGAGCTTTCCAAGCCCGGCCGGGACCCCCGGGACGAGCTGCCCGCACCGATTCTGCGCAAGGATGTGCTGGAAATGAAGGATTTGAAGCCCGGCATGGAGCTCACCGGCACAGTGCGCAACGTGATTGACTTTGGCGTATTTGTGGATATTGGCGTACACCAGGACGGACTTGTCCACATTTCCGAGGTGACAAACCGCCGCCTGCACCACCCCAGTGAAGCTGTAAAGGTGGGCGATATTGTGAAGGTAGTGGTGCTGAGCGTGGACGAAAAACGCCACCGCATCAGCCTGAGCATGAAGCAGGCCGGAAAAGCAAAGTAAACGGAGAAATATGCGCTGAAACTGCGCTCTTCTTGACAATATTCGTTGTTTGTTATATAATTCAGAGCAGTAAATCCTTGATTGGAGATTTTTCTATGCGAAAATTTGCAAGATTCGTTGTTCCCCTGCTGCTGGCATTGCTGGTAGTCGCCAGCGTGTTCTGGTATTTGCTTGATTACGACAGAGCCTTCACCCGTGATTTCCTGCTGAAGGAGGCCCGGTTAAACGATGCCCGGGGCAACGCCTCCCTTTCTGCCTGGTTCTATAAGTTGGCCTATTCCCATTCCGGAAACGATGAGGATGTGGCCCTGGAGCTTGCCTCTCAGTATAAGTCCGACGGGAACTACACCAAAGCAGAGGTGTCCTTGTCCAAGGCCATCAGTGCCACCCCCAGTGCCCAGCTCTACACCGCCCTGTGCAAAACCTATGTAGAGCAGGACAAGCTGATGGATGCCGTCACCCTGCTTGCCAACATTCCCAACGACAAAATTCACGCCCAGCTGGAAGACGCACGTCCCACCGCCCCTGTTCCCTCTCAGGAGCCGGGCTTTTACAACACCTACGCCAGCATTGCCCTGAGCAGCTCCTCCGGCACCATCTACTACACCACAGACGGGGAATATCCCTCCATAGAGAGTACGCCGTATCAGGAGCCCATTAAGCTCCCCCTGGGTGAGACTGTGATTTACTGCATCAGTGTGGATGACAGCGGCCTGGTCAGCCCGGTGAGTGTCCTTGCCTACACCGTAGGCGGCGTGGTGGAGCCTGCTGTCTTTATGGACTCCGATGTGGAGTTTGCCCTGCGTGATCAGCTGGGGATGACCCGCACCGAGCCGCTGTATACCAACGACCTGTGGTCCATCACCGAATTTACGGTACCCGCCCAGGCACGTACCCTGGAGGATTTGCCCAAGCTGATTCATCTGGAAAGCCTCACCATCACCAATCTGCCCAACGGAAGCCTGCAGGATTTGATAGGGCTGAATGAGCTCCGCTCCCTGGATCTCACTGGCTGCCGGTTTGCCGCCTCGGAGCTGGCTGTGCTGGAACGGCTGCCCATGCTGGAAAAGCTGGTGCTTGCCAACTGCGGCCTGAGTACCATTGCGGATCTGTCCAATGTCACCACCTTGACCTATCTGGACATCAGCAACAACACCGTCCGAAATCTGGAACCCCTGACCGGCATGGCCAACATGAAAGAGCTGTATATGAAGCTCAACGCAGTAACCACTCTGGATGTGATGGCCTACCTGTATAATTTGGAGAAGCTGGATGTTTCCTTCAACTCTGTCAGCTCTTTGGAGCCGCTGGCCCAGTGCCCCAAGCTCAGCTGGCTGGATGTCTCCAACAATACCATATCCAGTGTCAATGGCCTGGCCAATTTGCAGCTGCTGACCTCCCTCTCCCTGAACTACAACAACCTCACCGATATCTCCCCTCTGAGTGGCTGTGTCCAGCTGAAGGAGCTGAGCTTCACCAACAACAGCATCTATGATATCTCCAATCTGGCTTCCCTGTACAATCTGGAGATTATCGACTTCTCCTACAACAATGTTCCTGCGCTTCCCGGCTGGCCCCAGAGCAGTGCGCTGCGGGTGGTACAGGGCGCACACAACAGCGTAACCAGCGTAGCAGTGCTGGGCGGCATGGGGAATCTGACCTACGTTTCCCTGGATTACAACAGCCTGACAGACATCAATGCGTTGGCGAACTGCCCGAATCTGGTGCAGGTTAATGTATACGGCAATGCCATTGCCGATGTATCCGAGCTCACCGCCCACAGCATCATCGTCAACTACGACCCCACTATGCAATAAGTTTTTCAGCCGGTGCGTAAATTCGCACCGGCTGATTTTCTGGCTGTGGAATGGAACTAAAAAAATCCGCAAGCATCCTAGCTTGCGGATTTTGGCGACCCGGAACGGACTCGAACCGTCGACCTCCAGCGTGACAGGCTGGCGTGCTAACCGACTGCACCACCGGGCCGTATTCAGAACGTGGCCTATTATAGCAAATGATTTTGGATTTGTAAAGAGGGAATTGCAAAAAAGTAAGGAAAAAGCCGCCCGAATCATCGGACGGCTTCTGGAGCGGGTGACGAGGCTCGAACTCGCTACCTCCACCTTGGCAAGGTGGCGCTCTACCGGATGAGCTACACCCGCGGAACAGAGCTTATTATAGCACAGATGCAGAATTTGTCAAGCCCTGTTTTTGATTTATACGCCGAAAACCAACCAGATAAAGATATAGGCGGGAATCACCGCTGCCAAGGTAAAGGGGATTCCAATGCGGAAGAAATCCTTGTTGGCCACCTGGTAGCCTTCCTTCCGCAGGATTCCGATGCCGGCAATATTGGCCGAGGCGCCAATGGGGGTGCAGTTGCCTCCCAGGGTTGCACCGGACAGGAGGCCGAAATACAGCGCCGTGGAATCCACGCCCATTTCCGCCGCAATTCCGGCAATCACCGGAATCATGGTGGCTACATAGGGAATGTTGTCAATAAAGGCGGAAATCAGCACAGAGGCCCACACAATCAGCGTGTACATCAAGAACAGATTGCCGCCGCCCAGCTCCACCAGCAGATGGGCCAGGGCATCAATCACGCCCTCGTGGGTAATGCCGCCTATCATCAGGAACAAACCCACCAGCAGCCCCAGGGTTTCGAAGTCAATGGCGTTGAGGGGCCCCAGCACTGCCTTCACCGTCTTTTTCCGGACAGTGTTATAAATCATGCCAATAAGAAGAAGTGCGCAGCAGATGATGCCGTTGGTCTCTGGCGGGAGGTTCCAGCTATCCGGGGCAAAGGAAGCGCAAATCAGCAGTACCACCATCCCCCCCAGCAAAAAGGTGGGCATATAGTCGCTGACCTGGGTCATCTGGCCAAAGCCATGTACCGATGCCTTCTCCTTGCGGAAGAGCACATATATAATGGCAGCAGACAGCAACGCACCCAACTCCACTGCAAAGAAAATGGAGGGGCGGCCGTGATACCAGAAGAAATCCATGAAGGTCATATTCAAAGCCGAGCCCAGCATAATGGCCGTGGTGTCCCCCACCAGGGTTGCTGCACCCTGAAGATTGGAGGAGACGGCAATGCAGATGATAAAGGGCACCGGATTGGTTTTCAGCTTCCTGCAAACTGCAATGGCCACCGGGGCCACCATGAGGACTGTGGCCACATTGTCTACAAAGGCAGAAATGATTCCGGCGAACAGGCTGAGGCTCACCGCCGCCCACTGGACATTGGGCACACGATTCATCAGCATGTCCGCCATCCGTTCCGGCATACGGCTGTCAATAAACAGCTGCACCAGGCCCATGGTGCCGCCAATCATCAGAAGCACGTTAAAATCCAGGGTGCACAGGGCATCGGAGGCAGGCAGCATCCCAAGCACCACAAACAGAACACCCGAAGCCAGCGCAATGTACGGCCTGGCCTTGCTGAACAGGAGCATCAAAACATAGGTGAGTACGAACAGGAGAATTGCAGGGAGCATAGACGGTTCCTTTCTGAATTGTGTCAATTGACATGGTTGCGAATGGTTCTTCCCTAAAAGGATATGCAAAAAAGCCGACCGGAAATCGGTCGGCTTTTGGAGCGGGTGACGAGGCTCGAACTCGCTACCTCCACCTTGGCAAGGTGGCGCTCTACCGGATGAGCTACACCCGCAGGGAACTGTGAATATTATAGCGGCTTTTGCAAATTTGTCAAGAGCCTTTTTTCACAGCTGCCAGTCCCCTTTTACAAGGCATCCTTGGAATAATTGGAGAAGCCGTCTCCCAAAACCTGGTGGGCCTCCTGCACAATGACAAAGGCATCGGCATCCTGCTCCATCACCAGCTCCTTCAGATCTGCCAGCTGCCCCTTCTTCACCACCGTCAGCACCACCTTCTTTTCCTGACGGGTGTAGTAGCCCTGGCCATCCAGGAAGGTTACGCCACGGTCCAGCTTTTCCGATACATCCCTGGCGATTTCCTCCGCTTTGTCCGAAATGATGAAGGCAACCTTTGAATAGTCGAAGCGATACACCACAATATCCATCACCTGGCCGGTAATGAACACTGCCACGCCGCTATACAAGGCTCTGCTGAGGTCCTGAAAAACAATGCCGGTGAGGATTACCACCATGGTATCGAAGACGGTGGAAATAATCCCAATGGGCACATTGCGGTAGTGCAGCTTCAAAAGCCGCACAAGGATATCCGAGCCGCCTGTGGAGGTGCCTGCCGCAAAGACAATGCCGATTCCCAGGCCGCAGAGCAGACCGCCGTAAATGCCACTGACCAGGGCATCCTGAAAGCCAATGGTGATGGGGGCAAACAGGTCGATAAGCACACCGCTGACCAGCATTCCAATCAGCGAGCCGACAAAAAACCGCTTGCCCACCCGGACACCCCCCAGCAGGAACAGAGGCAGATTCAGCAGCACAGACAGCATACCCACATTCTGAATACCGATAACATGGGCCACCGCCTGGGCCAAGCCGGATACACCGCCGGAGTTGATGTTGTTGGGCTCCAGGAACAGACTGAACCCCAGTGCAAAAACGGCGCTTCCGAATATGGTTTTTACAACCCAGCTATATTTTTTCCAAAGTTTCCCCATCTCTCGCTCCCTACTCCCCTGCCATCTGCCGGGGGACTGTTGATTACAGTTCCATTTTTTGCTGCTTTTCCTGCATATCCTCCGCCTTGAGCAGCGCACCGGCGGCAGGAATGGTCTTGGTGCGATAGCGACTTTGATTTTCAATTCCGCTCTGCTCCAACAGCAGCGCAGCATTGACAACTGCCTTCTTCTTTAGAGTCATCACCGCCACGCCCTGGGTATTGCGGGTGGTTTTGGGCAGAAGCTGGGCGGTGGAGAAAATCAAGGTTCTGCCGTCACTGGAATACAGGGCCATCTGCGCATCCTCCTGCATGGCGTACACTGCCACCAGAGGGCTCTTATCGCAATAGGCACCGGTGAGCTTTTTGCGGTTGGTTTTCGTCTCATAGGCGCTCAGAGGCACCTTGGCAACCTTTCCGTTCTCAAAGAAGAACAGCACAAAGCCGCTGTAATCCCCGGTGAGCACCACACTGCGCACCGTCTCCCCCTGCTCCATGCCCAGCTTCTGGGGAAGATAGTCGCCCAGGAGGGATGCCTTGCCATCCTCAAATTCACTAAGGCGGGACTTATAGCACTGGAACTGGTCGGAGAATACCAGTATCTCCGTCCGGTTGGTTGCCTCCTGGGAGAAGAGCAGACTGTCCCCTTCCTTGAATTTCTGCTCACCGCTCATACGCAGGGATTGGGCAGTAATCTTTTTCAGGTATCCCTCTTTGGAGAGGAAAACCGTCACCGGATAATCCGGCACATCCGCTTCCTCCTCTTCCGGCTCCGCTTCTACAGCCTGATAGAGAATCTCCGTCTTTCTGGGCTGGCCGTATTTCTTGGAAATCTCCTGCAGCTCCTGGATAATCACATTTTTCAGCTTTTTGGCGCTGTTCAGGGTATCCCGCATATCGGCAATCTCCTGCTCCAACTGGCTGATTGCCTTTGTCTGCTTGAGGATGTATTCCTTATTGATGTTGCGCAGCTTAATCTCTGCCACATAGTTTGCCTGGATTTCGTCGATGCCAAAGCCAATCATCAGATTGGGGACAACCTCCGCCTCCAGCTCGGTTTCCCGGATGATGCGGATGGCCTTGTCAATGTCCAGCAGGATGCGCTCCAAGCCCTTTAGCAGGTGCAGCCGCTCTTCCCGCTTTTCAATCTGGAAGAACAGGCGGCGCTTGACGCAGTCCATACGCCAGGCTATCCACTCCTCCAGAATCTCTCCTACACCCATCACCCGGGGCATGCCCGCAATCAGAATGTTAAAATTGCAGGGGAAGCTGTCCTGTAATGGGGTCATGCGGAAGAGCTTCTGCATCAGCTTCTCCGGATCAACGCCTCGCTTCAGGTCGATGGTCAGCTTCAGGCCCCCCAGGTCTGTCTCGTCTCGCATGTCGGTGATTTCTTTGATTTTTCCGGCCTTAATCAGCTCGGCCACCTTGTCCATGATAATTTCCGTGGCGGTGGTGTAGGGGATTTCCGTAATTTCAATGAGGTTTCCCTCTTTTTCGTAATGCCATTTTGCCCGGAGCTTGAAGCTGCCACGGCCGGTGGAATAGACCTCCCGGGTGGCCGCCTCATCAAACAGCAGCTCTGCGCCGGTGGAGAAATCCGGGCCGGGCAGGGTTTCCAGAATATCGTGATCCGGATTCTTCATCAGGGCAATGGTGGTATCGCAAATCTCCTTCAGGTTAAACGAGCAAATATTGCTGGCCATGCCCACGGCGATGCCCTGATTGGCAGATACCAGCACATTGGGGAAGGTGGTGGGCAGCAGGCTGGGCTCTTTCATGGTGGCGTCATAGTTGTCCACCATGTCCACTGTGTCGCTGTCGATGTCCCGGAACAGCTCTGCGCAGAAGGCATCCAGCTTGGCCTCGGTATACCGGGAGGCGGCATAGGCCATATCCCGGGAATAGACCTTACCGAAGTTGCCCTTGGAATCCACAAAGGGATGCAGCAGGGTCTCATTGCCCCGGGCCAGGCGAACCATGGTCTCGTAGATGGCAGAGTCACCGTGGGGGTTCAGCCGCATGGTCTGCCCCACGATATTGGCGGATTTGGTCCGCCCGCCGGTGAGCAACCCCATTTTATACATGGTATACAGCAGCTTCCGGTGGGAGGGCTTGAAGCCGTCAATCTCCGGGATGGCCCGGGAAACAATGACGGACATGGCATAGGGCATATAGTTGATTTCCAAGGTCTCGGATATCGCCTGCTCGGTAGTAGACCCCACCAGCCCCATTACCCCTTCGGTATTTACATTTTTCTTTTTTTCAGGTTCCTGTTTCTTCTTCGCCATACTTCTACCCTCACATCAGGAAATATCCGCAAGTTCCAGATATTTTGCGCCGTTTTCTGCAATAAAATTCTTCCGCTCATTCAGGCCGTCTCCCAACAGGATGTTGAAATAATAGGCGGTCCGCTCGGCATCCTCCGGCATAACTTTAATCAGGCGGCGGGTTTCCGGATTCATGGTGGTCATCCACATCATCTCCGGGTCATTTTCACCAAGTCCCTTGGAGCGCTGGATATTGACCTTCTTTCCCTCCAGCTCCTTCAGAATTTTTGCCTTCTCCTGCTCGTTATAGGCAAACCAGGTCTGCCCCTTGCAGGTAATTTCAAACAAGGGAGACTCTGCAATATACACATAGCCGTCCCGAATCAGGGTGGGACACAGACGATAAATCATGGTGAGAATCAGGGTGCGAATCTGGAAGCCGTCGTAATCGGCATCGGTACAGATAACTACCTTGTTCCACCGCAGTGCCGACAGGTCAAAGGAGGACAGCTCCTTTAGCTTCTTGCCCTGGATTTCCACGCCGCAGCCCAGCACCTTCATAAGGTCGGTAATGATGGGCGAGGCAAAAATCTTATTGTAATCCGCCTTCAGGCAGTTGAGAATTTTTCCCCGCACCGGCATAATGCCCTGGAACTCCGCATCCCGGCTGAGCTTGACGCTGCCCAGAGCGGAGTCACCCTCCACGATATACAGCTCACGGACATTTACATCCTTGCTGCGGCAATCCACAAACTTCTGAACCCGGTTGGAAATGTCAATGGTACCGGAGAGCTTTTTCTTGACGCTGGTTTTGGTCTTCTCGGCGGACTCTCTGGCCCGCTTATTCACCAGAATCTGCTCGGCGGCACGGTCTGCCTCCTGCTTATTCTCGATGAACCAGACCTGAAGCTGCTCCTTGAAGAAGGCCGTCATGGCATCCTGGGTAAACTTGGAGTTGACGGATTTTTTTGTCTGGTTTTCAAAGCAGCCGATGGTGGAGAAGCAGTTGGTTACCAGCACCAGACTGTCCTGAATGTCCTGGAAGAGGATTTTGCCTTCGGTTTTGGTGTACTTGTTGTTATCCCGGAGATATTTATCAAAGGCTGCCGTAAAGCCGGAGCGCACTGCCTTGTCCGGGCTGCCGCCGTATTCCAGCCAGGAGGAGTTGTGGTAGAACTCAATGTGGGAAACCTGCTTGGAGAAGCAGAAGGACACCGTGATTTTCAGCTTCATCTCCGGCCGGTTCTCCGCATCCCGGCCCCGGCGCTCTGCCTCCCAATAGACCGGCATGGTGAAAGCATTGTCCCCCACCAGCTCCTCGATATACTGCTTGATGCCATCCTGGTAGCAGAATTCCTCCTGCTCAAATTTTCCGCCCACCTGGTTGCGGAAGCGGAAGGTGATGCCTTTGTTGACCACTGCCTGACGGCGCAGCACGTCCCGGTAGTACTCCACCGGAATATTGATGTCGGTAAAGACCTGCTTATCCGGCTTCCAGTGGAACACGGAGCCGGTCTTCTTTCGGTCGGCAGGCTCCTTCTTCAAGCCGCCTACGTTTCTGCCCCGCTCGAAGTGCAGGTCATAGCGATAGCCGTCCCGGCGGATGGTGGCATCGAAGAATTCGGAGGCATACTGGGTGGCGCAGGAGCCCAGGCCGTTAAGGCCCAGGGAATACTCGTAGTTCTCGCCGTTTTCGCCGTACTTGCCGCCGGCATACATTTCGCAGAAGACCAGCTCCCAGTTGTAGCGCTTTTCCTTTTCGTTGTAGTCCACCGGGCAGCCCCGGCCGAAATCCTCCACCTCTACACTCAGGTCTTCGTATCGGGTGACGATGATGGTATCGCCGTGGCCCTCTCTTGCTTCGTCAATGGCGTTGGAAAGGATTTCAAAGACTGCGTGCTTGCAGCCCTCCAAATCGTCGGAGCCAAAAATAACGGCCGGACGCTTGCGCACCCGATCCTCGCCCTTTAGCATAGAGATGCTGGTATTGCCATACTGTTCTTGCCTTTTTGTTGCCATAATTACCTACCTGCCATACTTATCCATTCTATTTTCATTATTATATCCGCATTTCCGCCGAAAGTCAACCTCTCCGCCCGGCCGCATTTTCCCTCTTGTTTTTTTGCCGAAACCCGGTTATAATAGGGGCACAAAGATACACAGGAGGTCATTATCATGGCTGTTAAAATTGAAAAAGATACCATCATCGGCGACATTCTGGACATTGCCCCCCAGAGTGCTCCCCTGTTCTTCGCCATTGGCATGCACTGCCTGGGCTGCCCCTCCTCCCGGGGTGAGACCGTGGAAGAGGCCTGCATGGTTCACGGCATCGAATGCGACGGCTTCCTTGCACAGCTGAATCATTTCCTGGAGGTTTACGAAGCTGACCAGGCAAACAAGGGCTGAGAAATCACCGGGCTGCCTGCGGGCGGCCCGTTTTCTTTGAGTATACACCAGGAGGTGTCCAATGAAACTCCCACTTTCCAATCGGCTGCTGGCCTGCTGCTCCTTTGTGGGGCAAAATGACCGGGTGGCGGATGTCGGCTGCGACCACGGATATCTGGGCATTCATCTGCTGCAAAGCGGAATCGCTTCCAGCGTGATTGCAGCGGATATCAACGAAATGCCGCTGCAAAGCGCCAGAGAAAATGCCGCAAAATTCGGCGTGCAGGACCGGATTTCCTTTTATCGTTCCGACGGTGTGCAGCAGCTCCCCCGGGATTTTGACTGTATGGTCTGCGCAGGGATGGGGGCCGATACCATGATTTCCATTCTGGAAGCCGCCCCCTGGCTGCAAAGCAGCCGGTTCCGGCTGATTCTCCAATGTCAGAGCAAGCGGCCGGAGCTGCGGAGATATCTGGCCGCCAGGGGCTTCTCCATTTCCCGGGAAACCCTGGCCAAGGACGGGAAATTTATTTACCCCATAATGGAGGTCTGCTATGCCCCCGGCGAAGCCCCGGCCCCCTGGGAATACTACATCACCCCCCAGCTGGTGGCAGACGGCTCCCCGCTGCTGCTGCCCTTCCTCCGCCGGGTCATCGGCGGCGTAGAGGATACGCTGCTGGGCCAGCAGCACTCCGGCATCTGCGACCGGGAAACCGAGGAAATTCACCGACACCTGAAGGAGCTGGAAAGGAGCATCGCCTGTGACGACAGTAAATGATATCGTAGCCCATATGGAAACCATTGCACCCCAGCGAAAAAAAGAGAGCTGGGACAATGTGGGACTCTCCTGCGGGCGGCCGGACAAGCAGGTTCGCACCATTCTGGTGGCTCTGGATCCCTTTGAGGATGTGGCGGTGGAGGCGGTAGCGCTGGGGGCAGACTTGATTGTGACCCACCATCCGCTGCTGTTTTATCCGGCCTACCAGATTACCTCAGACAGCGCCATTGGCCGCACCATCCTAACCCTGGTTCAGCATGACATTGCTGCTTTCAGCGCTCACACCAACCTGGATATCGCACCGGAAGGGGTGGGTGCCTGTCTGGCCGCCTCCCTGGGCTTGGAGCACATCTGCGTCATTGCCCCAACGGAAACCGATGAAAAGGGAAAGGTCTGGGGACTTCTGCGCCGGGGAACCGTGCCGGAGCAGCCGTTGGATTCCTTTCTGGCCCATGTAAAGCAGGCCCTCTGCGCCCCGGGGCTGCGTTATGCCTCCTCAGGCAGAAGTGTGCACCATGTCGCCGTGGGCGGCGGAGCCTGTGCCGACGAGTGGAAAACCGCTCTGGAAGCCGGGTGCGATACCTTCGTCACCGCAGATGCGAAATACAATGACTTTTGGGATGCCCGGGATGCCGGGCTGACACTGATTGATGCCGGGCATTTCTATACGGAAAATCCTGTCTGTGCCCATTTGCAGCGGATTCTCCGGGAGGCATTTCCGGAGGTATCCGTGCAGGTTTCCCGGATCCATAGAGACTGCACAAAATTCTTTTAAGTTCGCCCCTGGGAATTTCGCATTTCAGTGTTGATTTTTTTGCTTTTTGGTGCTAAAATAGACAGGAAATTATTTGAATTGATTCCAGAAGGGGAAGATTACGAAATGTCCGGACATTCCAAATGGCATAACATTCAAAAAACCAAGGGCGCACAGGACGCCAAGCGTGCAGCCGCATTCACCAAGATTGCAAAGGAAATGATTGTGGCTGTGAAAGAGGGCGGCGGTGCCACCGATCCCGCCTATAACTCCCGGCTGGCCACCGTCATCACCAAGGCCAAGGCCGCCAACATGCCCAACGACAACATCAAGCGTGTGCTGGAAAAGGCTGCCAGCGCAGGCAACGGCGAGAGCTACGAGTCCATCACCTACGAAGGCTATGGCCCCGGCGGCGTTGCCGTGATTGTAGAGGCTATGACCGACAACCGCAACCGTACCGCCGGTTCCGTGCGGCATCACTTCGATAAATACGGCGGCAACCTGGGCGCCAACGGCTGTGTCAGCTGGTCCTTCGACCGGAAGGGCGTGCTGGTTATGGACAATGAGGATGGCGACCTGGACGAGGATACCGTCATGATGGATGCCATGGACAGCGGTGCCGATGATTTTGAGGCAGAGGAAGACTGCTTTACCGTCTACACCTCCCCCGATGACTTCAATGCCGTTGCCGATGCATTGACCGCCAAGGGCTATAATTTTGCCTCTGCCCAGATTGAAATGGTGCCCCAGAACTATGTGAAGCTCTCCGCCGAAGATGCCGAAAAGATGGAGAAAATGCTGGATCTCTTCGACGATGACGACGATGTGCAGAACACCTGGCACAACTGGGATCAGGAGTAACCTTTGCTATTCGCAAGCCGCCTCTTTCGGGGCGGCTTTCCTTTTTGCAAATCAGCACTTGAACCCGGGCCCTCCGTGGGGTATAATACCATCAGGCTTACCTATGAATGAAATGAAGGGAGAAAGTCCATGGAGGAGTTATATACCTGCGAGTGCAGGGACGGCAGAACCATCACCGGCGCTTCCCGATGGAGCCTGTATGAGCTGCGGAACCTGCCGCCGCTGGAGCTGGCCAAAGCACTGGAAGAGCTGCTGGAATTCTCCCGCTATTATGAAGCCACCTTCTACTACCCTGTTCTTTCGCTAAAAGGCGAAATTGCCCATCTCACCAGCCGCTACCAGCGGGCCAAGCAGACCGCCATTGCCCTGGGGGTTGTGGCCGGAAGCATGACCGCCCTTTGGCTGCTTCTGGTGCTGATTCCCTACCTCCGTTTTTCCGGCCTGGCTATGCTGATGGCCGCCCTGACCCTGGTCAGCATTGTGGTGCTGGTTCCCTTCCTGTTCCGTCTGGTCTCCGCCCAGGAGGATTACAGCAAGCGCCTCCCCCGGATTCGCACAAAGCTGGATAACCTGGGCCAGCAGGAGGAGAAGGAAATCTACGGCGAATATGTGGAATATTTAATCGGCGGTTACCTGATTTCTCCGGAATTCAGCCTGTCGGCAGATGCCCAGGAATTTATGATTCAGGCCCTGCGTACCAAACGGGCCGGTAATATTGCCGAGGCCGCCATGCTCTGCAAGAAGAAATTCGGCAAGTCCCCTATCCCCCGAATTATCACATCCCTGCACAGTGTCAACGCCGCCTCCGCCGGTCAGCGCTCCCGGCAGCAGCCCCAGAAAGTTAACCTGAACCAAATTCAAAACCAGGTCCCGGACATGAAGCTCCTTTTGCAGCTCTCCGGCTATCTGAACACCTCCCTGCAAGCCTACGCCTCCACCCAAAGAGCCACCTCCACCGGCCCGGACACCATCGCCTCCACTCTGACCTGTGAGGAAGAAGCCCTGATAGAGGAATACCGGTATCTGAAAGACGAGGAAAGAAAGCGAATCCGCAGGGTGGTACATAGCTTTCACACAAAGAAGTATTAAAGAGTTCCCAAAACATCTCTACGATTAGGAAAGCTCTGATTAAAAAAGGATACCATAACTATGAAAAAGATAAAAAGGAAATCGATCGGAACCCACTTCTCTATGTGCGTCCAGCCTGCTTTTATCATCGGCACAAACAACGAGGACGGTACGCATAATTTTGCTCCGATCACCTGGGTAAGCGTAACCGGCGAAAGAGACAATGATTATTTACTGGTCATTAGCATGTTCGGAACGAAAAGGACAAAGCAAAATGTTATCCGGACAGGTAAACTGAGCGTTAATCTTGTCAGTACGGATATGCTTGCGCTTATGGACTATTTCGGTACACATCACGCCAAAGACGGTATAAAAGACGCGGTCTCATACAGCGTCGGCAAAGGTGAAGTCATAGACGTCCCTATTCTTGATGCAAGCCGCTGGATATATGAATGCGAGGTGGTGCAGTCTGTGGATATGGGAGAATCAACTACGTTCTTCTGCAGGATCATGAATATTCAGGTGGATGAAAATTTTCCGTGCGAGGATAGCTTCGATGTAGATCTGACGAAACTTGACCCTGTTATTTACTCAGGAATGTACCACAGCATCGGCAAAGTATTGGGCAAAATCGGTGATTTTTCATTGTAATTGAGTGCGGATCAAGATCACACGCCTGCCCTTTAATTAAATTTATAAAACGGAAATTTGCCATTTTCTATGACGATATGAACATTCCATACTCTTTTGGTATATTCAAAATCCCATTTGTTGTATTACTCATCAGAACATATTTTATTTCTTGCTTCGGTATGCTATTTAATAACGTCATACTGGAAAGCGAGTAAATATATTTCACCATATCATCTAGATTCGTAACTGCCAGTGAATCGATATATTCTAATTTTTCAATTTTTGAAAAAA
>Ga0129313_1000371_pt1 | contig 40563 bp, 38 predicted proteins | sample O1105metagenome_FD_94436 | JGI IMG/M metagenome (GOLD analysis project Ga0129313, IMG submission 94436) | Orangutan group fecal microbial communities from fecal samples from Wisconsin, USA - O1105 metagenome | ecosystem: Host-associated > Mammals > Digestive system > Large intestine > Fecal...
AAAAAATTTTTCTTATGCCTATCGTCCAATGAATCAATATAATCTTTGACAACTTGATAACCATCCTCATCATACTCATCTATTTTCCTTAATAATTGTAGCTTCGTATGATGTTCAATATCCAAAGCCATTTCTACTATTTTATAACGAAGACGCATATCAATGATCGACATGTCAACTAGATACGCAAATTCTAAATTGATATACTTTCCCTCATTTTCTCCACCTGGATGTTTATCATAATTTTTTCTAAAAGAAGTTAATTTATAGTAATTATTGTTGTATTTGAGATACTGTTTAGCTGAATCCTCATCCATGATATTGAAAAGTATTCCCTTGTCTTTCAAATGTTGAATCTGTTCATCTAGAGATAATCTTGGTTTACTATTTTCCATCTTCAATCTCCTTTAAACGTATCAAAAAAACTATAAGAATTACTCTTATAGTCTTCTACTTATTCATACTATTTAAAACTTCTTTTTTCTCATTATCAAAGACATTGTTTACAGCCAAATCTTCTTGCACATCCATTACATATAGGTTTTGATGCACATTCTACACAATGTTCACTGAATTCTCTTTTATACAACTGATTTTCTCTTAATTCATTATCAAAGAAATCATAAAGATGATATACAGGTTTCTTTCCTTGATAATTCATTTTAGAACGATATGCTATTCTTGTCTGAGCTACTTTACCTTTTACTCGATAATGGATACCATCCTTCACAAAATGAGATCCTGTTTCTATAAAAGTGAATGTCGTATTCTTATTCACACATTGATTATGTAGAGATTTAATCCAATCGAAGTCACATGCTCTTGTACCACCATAATTCTCTCCACCGCATGTCACTTCTTCTATACGTCCATCTAAGTACTTTTCTAAATCAATAGGACCAATAAGAGGTGCTAACATCACTCCTCTATGTTTTGCAGGAATATCTAAAAGAATGGGTATACGTTCATCAGCACGTTTTTGATTCTCACATGTGACATTAAGTATCACATTCTCATATCCTTCACCCCAGTTATCTGGTAAGCATTCTTTGAGTCTTTCTGCTCTTTTAGTAAGTATAAAAAAGATTACATCCTGTCTTCTTCTGATCATGGACCAGACATCATCTCTCCATATATCTGCTTCTTCTAGACAGAAATCACTTGTCATACAGACTCTTATCTTTTCTCCACTTTGTATCTTATATGTACCATCCCTATTTTTAGAGAGTGGATAGGCAAAATCATTTGTCTTATATATATGTGACCCATCTTGATTTCTCATCTTATCCAAAACGTACATATAACAATTCATACATCCTTCAGAATACTTTACACAGCCATGCCAGGGATTCCAGATATCATGCATTATTAACTCCTTATCAAACTTACTTGTTTTATTTCAAACCATTTAATAATACGTCCCACACATAATGCTGAGAATACTGTTCCTACCCCAATACCATAAAGAGGTGAACGTGTTACTAAACAGAGAATAATTGTAGATACAATCATTGTAATATCAAAGCAGTTCTTACACAAGGAATACGCCTTATTGAATTTATTAGAAATACTTAAGATCACTCCATCTACTGGTGCTAAGACTAAATGAGACTGCACCATTGTATAGACACCAAAAGCTGTACATACATTACCTGCAAGTAAAATAACTATACGTAATCCTAGAGATTCAGGAGATGCAGGAATAACAATTTGATATAAATCCAATATATATCCCATGATAAATGAGAAAGGGACTTCTAGTAATATATCTAATTTCATTTTTCTTTCTATCAATAGCTGAGCAACAACTAAAACCATATATAAAATAATATTCGCAACGCCAAATGAAATAGGTGTCATCTCTTTTAATGCATAAGGAAGTGTTGTAAAGGCGCTTACTCCAAGTAATGAACGGGTATTCAAAGTAATTCCTAATACAAGTACATTCAAACCAATTAAATAATTAATAAATCTTTTCATCTTCATCACCTCAAATGAAGTATAAAGTGTTTTCTTATATCTTTCCAATATCGTTTATACATTATATAATAACTTATAGTTATAAGAGGTGAGAACATGAACATTAAACAGATAGAGTATTTTATTGATTTATCAACATCTTTAAGTTTTACTCAAACAGCCCAGCATTTCTATATTTCTCAGACTGCAATTACTAAACAGATTCGTAATCTAGAAGATGAATTATGTATTCCTCTATTTATAAGAGATAAGAAGAAGGTAGAAATCACACCAGAAGGTACACTCTTTTTAACTCATGCAAAAAGTATTATGAATGAAATTAATATCGCAAAACAAGTTGTAGAAGCTTATAAACGTGGAGAATCCGGTATTGTGCATATTGGTTTTCTTAAAAATAGTGATGAAAAGCTTATTGTTGGTCTATTAGAAACTATTAAGAAAACATATCCTTCTATTGTATTAGAATATCGTGCATATAGGCGTATAGAGCTTATACAACTGTTTAATGAAAGAGAACTTGACCTCATTATCATGATGGAAAATAATGCCTTAAAGGGGCCTTCTCTTTTATTAAAAACATACCCTCTCGTTAAGTATTATCATAAAGATACTTCTTTAGAATCTCTTCCATTACTCTATGATACGTCTACAGAGTATAAGAATATAGATACAGAAATAGAACAGTTACTTTTAAAAGCCTGTATGAAAGAAGGTTATGTCATCTTACAGAAGTTCATGGATCAGAGTCCTTATTGTAAGTACTTATCTTCTTCCCCTACAAATAAGACGTCTTCTTTGTATCTCTACTATCATGAAGATGCTCATCAAATCATTCATAATGTTATTCAGGTACTCAAAAAGCATGCCTTCTAGGCATGCTCGTTTTATTCTAATTCGAATGCTCCAGTATATAACTGATAGTATTGACCCTTCTGTTTAATTAAGTCCTCATGAGAACCACGTTCAATAATATGACCATGATCTAATACCATGATTACATCTGAGTTCTGTACAGTAGAAAGTCTATGTGCAATGACAAATACAGTACGACCCTTCATTAAAGCATCCATACCCTTTTGTACAATCGCTTCTGTACGTGTATCAATAGATGATGTTGCTTCATCCATGATCATAACAGGTGGATCTGCCACTGCAGCTCTCGCAATCGCAATAAGCTGTCTTTGTCCCTGTGAAAGACTCGCACCATTACCAGTCAGCATTGTGTTATAACCATCTGGTAAACGTGTAATGAAATCATCTGCACCAGCAAGTTTTGCTGCTTCAATACATTGTTCATCAGTAGCTTCGAGATAACCATAACGGATATTATCCATAACAGTACCAGTAAAGAGGTTTGTTTCCTGTAAAATAATACCAAGTGATCTTCTCAAATCAGGTTTCTTGATCTTATTGATGTTGATACCATCATATCTAATCTTACCATCTTCAATATCATAGAATCTATTAATCAGGTTAGTAATAGTTGTCTTACCAGCACCAGTTGCCCCTACAAAGGCCACCTTCTGACCAGGTTTAGCATATAATGTAATGTTATGAAGAATCATCTTATTTGGGTTATAAGCGAAATCTACATCATGCATTTCTACATCGCCTTCAAGTCTTGTATAAGTGACAGTACCATCTTCATGTGGATGTTTCCATGCCCACATTTCAGTACGTTCTGTTGTTTCTACAAGTTCACCATTTTCTTCCTTGGCATTCACTAAAGTGACATAACCTTCATCAAATTCAGGTTCTTCATCTAATAAACCAAAGATACGGCTAGCCCCTGCAAGACCCATAACGACTGAGTTAATCTGCTGAGAAATCTGACCAATCTGTCCACAGAACTGTTTAGTCATATTTAAAAATGGAACAACGATAGAAATATTTAAAGCCATGCCTGAGATTGAAATATTAGGCACCTTTAAATAAAGAAGAGTACCACCAACAATCGCAATTAATACATAAAGAATATTACCTACGTTATTTAGAATAGGCATAAGAATATTCGCAAATGTATTGGCTTTTCTAGATGCTTCAAACCATTCATTGTTTACTTTATCAAATCCAGCAATCGCTTCTTCTTCATGGTTGAATACTTTAATGACCTTCTGTCCGTTCATCATTTCTTCAATATAACCTTCAGTTTCACCAAGTGTCTGCTGCTGTTTAATAAAGAATCTTGAACTCTTAGAGCCAAAGTTCTTAGTAATTAAAACCATGATCATACAGCCAATAAAGATAACTCCTGCAAGCCATAAACTGAAATAAAGCATGATACTTACTACTGTAATTAAAACAATAGAAGTCTGCATTAAAGCTGGTAATGACTGAGAAATAAGCTGTCTTAATGTATCTGTATCATTTGTATAAATAGACATGATATCACCATGTGCATTTGTATCAAAATAACGGATAGGAAGACTTTCCATTTTCGCAAACATCTTTTCTCTGAATTTCATTAATGAACCCTGAGTCACTACAGCCATTAAACGGTTGTATGTAAATGATGCGATTAATGAAAGAATATAAAGAATGACTAATACAACAACAATTGAGAATATTTCAGGTTTTGCATGTACCCAGTCTTTAGTACGCCAATACTTTTCAATAACAGAAATAATATTCTGCATGAAAATAGATGGTATAGAGCTGACAACTGCATTAAAGAGAATTAAGAATATAATAATAGGTAGAAGAACAGGATAGAATTCAAAAAGTGTTTTAATCAAACGTGTGAATGTGTTCTTCTTATTACCACGATTATTGTTCATCCTGTTCACCTCCTCTATTTTGTGAATAGTATACTTCCTGATAAATTGGATTAGATGCAAGAAGTTCATCATGAGTACCGATAGCTTCAATAGAACCATTATTCATGATAATGATCTGATCAGCATCCTGTACACTTGATACTCTCTGCGCAATGATGATCTTAGTTGTTTCAGGAATAAACTTCTTGAAACCACCTCTAATAATTGCATCTGTTTTAGTATCAACTGCACTTGTAGAGTCATCAAGAATTAAGATTTTAGGTTTCTTAAGTAATGCACGTGCAATACATAATCTCTGTTTCTGTCCACCAGAAACGTTTGTTCCACCCTGTTCAATATGTGTATCATATTTATCTGGGAACTGTTCAATAAATTCATCAGCACATGCAAGATGACATGCTTCTTCTATTTCTTCATCTGTGGCTTCTTTATTACCCCAGCGTAAGTTTTCTTTAATAGAACCAGAGAATAAGACATTCTTCTGTAATACAACAGAAACAGCATCTCTTAAAGTCACTAAGTCATAGTCTCTTACATCTACACCAGCTACTTTTACTTCACCTTCTGTCACATCATAAAGACGTGAAATAAGATTCACAAGTGATGTTTTAGAAGAACCAGTACCACCTAAAATACCAATAGTCTGTCCTGATTTAATATGTAGATTAATATTTGCAAGGGCATAACGATCAGCACGTTTAGAATATTTAAATGAGACGTTATTGAAATCAATAGAACCATCCTTTACTTCATAGATAGGATTTTCTGGATTAGAAATCGTATGTTTTTCTTCTAATACTGCAACAATACGTTCACATGACTCCATAGAGATAGTCACCATTACAAAGATCATAGATAACATCATTAAGCTCATAAGAATCTGGAAGCTATAAGTAAGTAATGAAGATAACTGACCTACCTGGATAATAGCACCACCGAAATTAACAACTAAGAATGAACCAAATGTCATAACGAAGATCATTACAACATAGATACAGAACTGCATCATTGGGTTGTTTAATGCAAGAATCTTTTCAGCTCTTGTAAAGTCATTACAAACATCTTCTGCAGCAGTATTGAATTTCTTCATTTCGAAGTCTTCACGTACAAATGATTTTACAACTCTAATACCATTGATATTTTCCTGTACTGAGTTGTTTAAGTTATCATATTTTCTAAATACCTTTCTAAATAAAGGCATTGTCTTCTTGATTACAAGCCCTAAACCAATACCAAGTACTGGAATAGTAAATAAGAAGATTAAAGCAAGTCTACCACCCATGACAAATCCCATAATTAATGAGAAGATCAACATAAGTGGTGCACGTACAACTGTACGAATAATCATCATATAAGCCATCTGAACGTTAGTGACATCAGTTGTCATACGAGTCACAAGTGATGAAGCACTGAAACGGTCAATGTTTTCAAATGAGAAGTTCTGAACTGCAACAAACAAGTCTTTACGTAAGTTCTTACCAAAACCAGCTGATGCATTGGCTGCAGTAATACCTGCAAGAGCACCAAATAGGAGTGAGAAACAAGCCATGATTACAAGTATCACACCATATTTCACAATTACAGAGAGATCACAGCCGTTCTGCATTTTATTCACTAGAGTTGCGACCATCAATGGTAGAAAACATTCTGTCAATGATTCAAAGGCAACTAAGATAGGTGTCAACATAGAATCTCTCTTGTATTCACGAATACTTTTCTTAAGCACACGAATTATATTCATTCTTTTTCCCCTTTCATTCATTTTCTAAATTAGAATAAACTTTACTAAGAAGTTCAGTTAAAGTATCGATTTCTTCCTGTGTTAATCCCTGCAACATTAAACGATGGGATTCAGCCATATTCTTTCTTGCCTTAGCACAATGACCTACACCACATGCTGTTAAGCAGGCAATCTTAATACGCTTATCCTTAGGATCATCACAACATTCAATAAGATGTTTTTCCTGAAGTCTTCCTAAAAGTCCCGCAGTTGTTGATTGAGCAACATGTAAATCCTTCTCAATTTCCTTAAAGGTCATCCTGTGATCAGGTGTTTCCTGTAATTTCAATAAAACATGGGACTGCATTAAAGTTAAGCCTTCATTTCTTAAAGAATTGTTGGCACGTTTCTTTAAACGGTCATTAATATGCTTAATATATCTTACCACATCACTTTCAATCATCAGTCTTACCTCCTTCTGCGCATTAGAATGATAGTACACTTTTAATTTATTGTCAATAGTATGCTATTAAATATCAAATTATGAAAAAGAAGGGCTTAGCCCTTCTTCTCTGCCTTAGATTCACAATAGTAACATCTATAGATACGCTTCTCTCTATTTGCAAGATAGAAGACCTGATCTAAATCTCTTTCTACAGATGTAATACATCTTGGGTTCTTACATTTAGCCACATTGATGATTTTTTCAGGAAGCTGTAGTTTCTTCTTTTCTACTCTTTCACCATTCTTAATAATAGAAACAGTGATGTTAGGATCAATATAACCTAATACATCTAAATCAACATCAAAATCATTATCAATCTTGATGATATCTTTCTTACCCATCTTATTAGAACGGCAGTTCATGATGATTGCTACCTGGCAATCTAACTTACCTAGATCAAGGGCATCATATACTTCTTTTGCTTTACCTGCTGCAATATGGTCAATCACAATACCATTTTTAATACTGTCTATTCTCATAATCTTTCCACCTCATTCTGTAATCCTAATAAGCTTAAGATCAATGCCATACGGATAAAACGTCCATTATTAGCCTGTCTGAAATAAGCAGCTCTTGGATCTGCATCGACTTCAGTCTTGATTTCATTGACACGTGGAAGTGGATGCATAACAATCATATCTTTCTTTGCAGCCTGTAACTTTTCTTCATCTAAGATATAAGTATCTCTTAAACGGATATAATCCTGTTCATTGAAGAAACGTTCCTGCTGTACTCTTGTCATATAAAGAATATCTAATTCTGGCATAACTTCTTCCATACTGCGTACTTCTTTATATTCAATACCCATTGGATCAAGAATGTCTTCTTTTAAGTAGTCAGGAAGCTTTAATTCATCTGGAGAGATGAATACAAACTTAGTTCCTTCATAACGTGACATAGCCTTTAATAATGAATGAACTGTACGTCCAAACTTCAAGTCACCACAGAAACCTACTGTAAGGTTCTTTAAAGTGCCTTTTTCTCTCTGAATAGTTAATAAGTCAGTTAATGTCTGAGTAGGATGATTATGTCCTCCATCACCCGCATTAATTAAAGGTACAGTGCATGCTGATGAAGCCACAACTGGAGCACCTTCCTTTGGATGACGCATTGCGATAATATCACAATAACCACTTGTTACATGGATTGTATCTGATACTGTTTCTCCTTTAGAAGCACTAGATACATTTGCGGTTGGGAATCCTAATACATTTCCTCCAAGTGATAACATAGCACTTTCAAAAGAAAGTCTTGTACGTGTACTAGGTTCGAAGAATAGTGTTGCAAGAATCTTGTGGGCACATACGTCCTGATAACGTGTACGGTCTTTGATGATATCGTTTGCGAGTGCGATTAAATCATCAATTTCTTCAACAGATAGGTCCATTGGATCAATAATGAATTTTTTCATGGTGAGCTCCTTCTTTATAAACTTGTTTTAATTCCTATCCATTATATCACAGCACTTATATTTAAACAGTTTTTTTAGATAAAAACGTTTAATTGATATATCAGCTATATGTTTATGATATAAAAAAAGACAGGAGAACCTGTCTATGCAATAAAGAGTACAACACATGTATAAACGATTAAAGTAATAATCATACCAAGTGAGATGAATGCAGACTGGAAGTCTGCATCTTCTTCTGTTTTATTAAGTGGTTCTATAAGCATTGGCATCGCAAATCCTGTTGGTGACATAAAATAAATCAGAACCGCCATAAGATATGTCTTATCACTCATAAGTGATGAGAAAAGAACGAAGAATCCTGCAATAATACAAGAATGAATGATAAAACGAATACTCAATAGTTTAAGTAAAGATCTGATCATATCTTTCTTGATTTTTAAGTTATAACCAATGATGAAGAGAATCATTCCAACAATAGGTGCTGTAACTTGTGAGATAGTTTTTGTATAAACAGAACCTAATGAAGTTGTCATAAGAAAACCATAGAAACCAGTGAGGTTTAATACAAGAGCTAATATAACTGCAATCACAAAAGAGTTAGTGAATATTTTCTTTAATAATACTTTAATATCTGTAGAGTCTGCAGTCATCTTTTCTACACATATAGGGACAATGATAAATGCAATCAACGTACCTGCAATATCAAAAATAACTGTATTTTTCGCATAAGCCATTCCTACAATAGATGTATAGAGAGGAAGGGCAACATTCCCACCTTCATTAGTAGTCAATAAGAATGGCGAGAAGTGAGACCATTTCTTACCTGTCATATTTCTTAATACATAACCAATAATAATTGCGAGAGAAAATGCGATAAATACATAGAAGACAATAGAAACTGCTTGTGCTTCTATATGAGATGTGAATAATACATTAAAAATCATCACAGGGAAAAAAACATTAAAAACTATCTTATTGGCCCCTTCTTTTTGTTCAGGTGTGATCCACCCTTTGATGCGTGATAGTAAGCCTAAGAAAATCATAAAAAATACAGGGAATATTGTTTCAATCGCTTTCATAATAAACCTCCTTAAATTTCAAGATTTATTATACGTAGATTTTTTATAATTAGAATTACTTAAAAATTATGTATATTAATGCTTTTGAGGCATATATAATAAACATAGGAGGGATGATTATGGAAATACGTGTATTGAAATATTTCTTAACTGTCGCAAGAAATCAAAGCTTTTCTAAAGCAGCAGAAGAACTGCATATTACTCAGCCTACTTTATCAAGACAGATCAAAGAATTAGAAGAGACGTATCATGTTACACTATTTAAGCGTGATACACGTCATGTAGAACTGACTGAAGAAGGTTTATTATTAAAGAAACGTGCAGAAGAGATATTACGTCTTGTAAGAGTGACTTCTGAAGAACTTACAAATCCTGAAGTATTGGCAGGTGATATTCATATTGCATGTCCTGAAAGTAATAGTATGAACTTGATTGCGAAGGTGATTCAAAGAGCTTCACAGGAACAACCTCATATTCGTTTTCATTTACATAGTGGCAATGCAGAATATGTAAATCAGATGGTAGATAGTGGTGAAGCAGACTTTGGAATAGTCATAGGACAAAATCATTTAGAGAAATATGATTTCTTTCCTCTTCCTGAATATGAACATTGGGGTATGTATATGCCTAAAGATGATCCATTGGCTCTTAAAGAAGTGATTACTCCTGTAGATATTAAAGGAATTCCCTTGATTATAAGTAGTCAGGATATGATTTCTAGTAAGTTTCATGGATGGGCTCGAGCGAATAAAGAACCGTTAAAAGTTCTTGCAACCTATAATCTGATTGATAATGGTTTATTACTGACTAAACATCATGCAGGATATTGTATTGGACTTGAACATATGTCTTGTCTTCACAATGAATCATTATGTTTTAAGAGATTATCACCGCCTCTTATTGATCACTCTATGGTCATCTGGAGAAAGTATCATCTCTTTACTAAAGTGGCAGAATACGTTATTACGTTATTACAGAAAATGATGTATGAGGAGAATGAAAATGACCGAAAAAGAGAAAATGTTGAAACAGATGATGTATGATGCCAACAATGATGAAGATTTACTTAAAGAAAGAGCAATCGCAAAAGATCTATGCTTCAAATATAATCAGTTGATGCCTTCTGATGTAGAGAATCAAAAGAAAGTATTAAAAGAAATACTAGGTGAAGTGGATGATTCAGTCATCTTTGTAGCACCTTTCTGGTGTGATTATGGTTATAATATAAGAGTAGGAAAGAATTTCTTTGCGAATCATAATACAGTCATACTAGATGGCGCAAAGGTGACTTTTGGAGATAATGTCTTTATAGCACCTAATTGTGGATTCTATACTGCAGGACATCCAATAGATGCAAAACGTAGAAATCAAGGACTAGAGTATGCTTATCCTATTACAATAGGGAATAATGTATGGATAGGTGCAGGTGTTCATGTTATGCCTGGAGTGACTATTGGAGATAATGTTGTGATTGGTGGAGGTAGTATTGTAGTAAAAGATATTCCCAGCAATAGTGTTGCGGTAGGTAATCCCTGTCATGTGATTAGAGAGATTACCAAAGAAGACGAACAAACAAACTGGAATCATAATTAAAAGGATGTCATCGACATCCTTTTATAATACATATTCACCTGAGTGCCAAACCCGAGGGACATCCGAAGGACATTCCTCTACTCATTACTAGGCATATATCCAGATAAGCTTTCTGCAAGAGTAGAAATAGGCATTGTCTGTACAATTACATGACCTGGTCCTTTTACGACTGTATTAAAGAATCCTTCTCCTCCTAGGAACTTATTCTTTATACCTTTCACAGAAATAATATCAATATGACATGATGAACTCATAGCGACAAGATTGCCTGTATTCACAACCATCTCTTCACCAGGTTCAAGGTCATATTCTATCGCTGTACCATCTATTTCTATAAAGAGTAAACCAGAACCATAATATCTATTCATGATGAACCCTTCTCCACCAAAGAAACCAATAGTTCCTTTTTTAGAAAATGAGATTTCTCTTTTTACTGTTTCTTCACTTGCGAGATAAGAAGACTTCTGTACAATAATATCTCCCTGACTCACATCATAGACTAATATATCACCAGGAAAAGAAGATCCTAAAGCAATCATACTAGGCTGTGTCGCTGTATATTTGTTTAAGAAAAGTGTTTCTCCTGAAAAGGCACGGCCAAATAAAGATTTCATACCACCTGATACAGTATCCATAGTTAAGGCTGGTTTCATCCATACCATTGCACCACTATCTGTCAAAATAGATTCACCTTGATCTAGATGAAGTATTGCGACAGGAAGTGGTTTTCCTTTAATTTCATACTTCATACAATCATCTCCTACTGATCTAATTTTAATTCATAAATCGCATCTGCTAAACCATCAGCATCTGGATCCTTGAAGAAACATGTTCCAATGGCTTTTAATTTATCAGGCGCATTCTCTGCAACAACACCAATTTCACATGTATCAATCATCTGGAAATCATTCATAGAATCTCCAAAACCGATTGTATCCTTCATATCTCCATGATAATAATCCACAACACGTCTCACACCATCTGCCTTCGTACAGTTCTTTAAGATGATTTCACCATTAATGAAATCATCTTCATATTTAGAGAATGTCACAATATTAAACATTGGCGCAATATACTTTACACAATCATAAAAAGCAATCGGATCAGGGGCAATAAAACCAATCTTAGTGACACCTGTCTTTTCTAAATCAAACTGTGAGATAGGAATACGATTTTCTTCTTGACGTTTTAATTCAAAGAATCTCTGTAATTCTACATTATCCCCAAATTCCTTATTGTGTCTCTTGTCAAAGAATTCATTCACACCTGGTGTCTGATAAATAGCATGTTCAGTTTCTAGACAGAATAAGATACCATGATTCACAAAGAGTGTCATCATTTCTGAAAGAGTATATTGATCCATGTAGTTCTTAAAGATATACTTTCCATCTACCTGAACAAATCCTCCTGCACTTGCCACAATACCATCTATCGGTAATGCTTTGACATCACCTACAATAGAAGTAGGTGCTCTACCTGTACATAAGAATACTTTATTTCCTGCATTCTTTGCTGCTTGAATCGCTTCTTTTGTTTTTTCTGTTACATGTCTTGATTTTCCTACTAATGTACCATCAATATCAAAAAATAAAAATTTACTCATATATTACTCCATAATCTCATCAATCAATATAGGTTTTTCAACCTTTTCTTTACTAAAATGGAATGCACTTAATAATTCTTCTTTTCTTTCTTGTGTCCATTTACCATTATCATGAACAGTCACTAATGGTTCTCCCTGTTCTACATAATCACCAATCTTCTTATGTAGAATCAAACCAACGCTATGATCAATTTCATCTGTGACTGTTTCTCTTCCTCCACCTAGACGCATTGATACTAGTCCAAGAGTTAATGCCTCTAGATCTTCAATATATCCTGTTTCAGGTGCATAAACATCAAATATGTGTTCAGCTACTGTAAACTTTTCAGGATAAAGAATATAATCGCTGTCTCCACCCTGTGCTTTTACCATTGCTTCTAAGGCATGCAATGCTTTTTTAGAAGAAATGGCGTCTTCTAGCATCTTTCTTGCTTCAGTCACTGTTTCTGCCTTTTGTGCCATCATCAGCATTGTACTTCCTGCAGTTAAACATAATTCTAATAAATCCTCAGGACCATTGCCATTAAGTGTTGCAATCGCTTCTTTCACTTCTAATGAATTACCAATTGCATAGCCTAAAGGCTGGGACATATTAGAAATAGTGGCTCTTGTATCCTTATGAAGATGCTGACCAATTGTGATCATTGTACGAGCAAGCTTCTTCGCATCCTCTAAGTTCTTCATAAAAGCACCATCACCATATTTTACATCAAGTAAAATTGCATCACTGCCTGCAGCTAACTTCTTACTCATAATAGAAGAAGCAATCAAAGGAATAGACTGAACAGTTCCAGTGACATCTCTTAATGCATACATCTTCTTATCAGCAGGATCAAGAGACGCTGTCTGACCAATAATAGCTAAATGAATGTCATTCACCTGTTTAATAAAATCTTCTTCATTGACATAAATATTAAGTCCTGGAATAGACTCCATCTTATCTAGAGTCCCACCTGTATGTCCAAGTCCTCTACCACTCATCTTAGCGACTGGTACACCACATGCAGCTACCATTGGACCTAATACTAAAGATGTCTTATCACCAACACCACCAGTAGAATGCTTATCTACTTTAATACCATGAATACCACTTAAATCAATCACATCACCACTATGCATCATTTCTAAAGTCAGCTGGGCTGTTTCGTGATCTGTTAATCCATTAAAGACAACAGCCATCAAGAAAGCACTCATCTGATAATCAGGAATATCACCTTTCGTATATCCCTGGATTAATTCATGAATTTCTTCATCAGTTAATACTACATTATCTTTTTTCTTTTCAATAAGATCTACCATTCTCATAAATGTCACCTACTCAAACTGAGTTCCTACCTCGAATATATTCTTACCATTTAAATAATCCTTTACAGACATACGTTTCTTACCAGAAAGCTGTATCTCTGTAATAATGAATACACCATCTTCTACCTTTACCCCAATTGCATCTTTAAAGATCTTAACAATAGTACCATTCTTTTCATCTTTATGATGTTCCTTAGCATTAGGGCAGTCATGAATTTCACCCTTATAGATTTTTACAATCTGTCCATTATAAGTTGTAAATGTACCTGGATGAGGATATAAGCCTCTTACGTGATTAAAGATTTCTCTTGCTGTCTTATTCCAGTCAAGTCTTTCGTCTTCTCTCTTAATAATAGGTGCATAAACAACTTCATCAGGATTCTGTGGAATTCTATCATTTGTTTCGTCAAAGATAGATGGTAATGTATCCTTTAATAATTCAGCACCAATATCAGTTAAACGATCATATACAATTTCTAAGTTATCATCATCTGTAATTGGTGTGGATTTTTGAGAGATAATATCACCTGCATCCATTTTTTCTGCCATATACATAATAGTCACACCTGTTTCTGTGCGACCATCAATAATAGCGCGATGCACTGGCGCTCCACCACGATAAAGTGGTAATAAAGAAGCATGCACATTCACACATCCTAAACGTGGTGCTTCTAATACAGCAGTTGGTACAATCTGTCCATAAGCTGCAGTAATAATTAAATCAGGCTTTAGATCTAAGACTGCCTGATAGTCATTTCTAATACGTTCTGGCTGTAATACAGGAATATCATGTTTTAATGCTTCCTGTTTCACATCACTCATAGTGAGTACTTTCTTTCTTCCTACATAACGATCTGGCTGAGTGACAACACCCACAACATCATATTTATTTTCTAGTAACATCTGCAGTACTTTTAATGAAAAAGATGCAGTTCCCATAAAAACAATTTTTTTACTCATAAAATTCCTCCTGTATGTATTTTTTATTATAACATACTCATTTATTAAGTGCTACCACACAGGAAAAACCAAAAAAACTATTGCAATCATCTAGCATTTTTGGTATTATAGTTCAGCAAACTATAGAACGAGGTGAGATTATTATGGCAAACATGAAACAGCAGATTAAACGTTATAAAAACGATAATGAAAAAAGATTAGCAAACAACGCAGTAAAGAGCGCTTTAAAGACTTCAATCAAGAAAGTATTAAACGCTGTAGAAGCTGGTGACAAAGAAGTTGCTGCTAAGGAATTTAGCGATTGCACAAGACAGTTAGATGCATCTGTAACTAAGCATATCCATCACAAGAACTATGCTAGCAGACAGAAAGCAAGACTTCAGAAGAAAATTAACTCAATCGGATAATTGATAGAGTTTTCTATATGAAACATAAACATCCAGCATTTTGCTGGATGTTTTCTTATACCTTGCATTTAGGGTGTAAGTTTCTTAAAATATAGGTGCGAGGTATAGAAATATGTTAAGAGAAGAAACAAGAAGTGTACAGGTAGGCAATTTAACTATTGGTGGTAATAATCATGTAGTGATTCAGTCTATGTGTAATACTAAGACTAAGAATGTAGAAGCCACTATTAAACAGATCAATGCATTGGAACAGGCAGGTTGTGAACTTGTAAGAGTAGCTGTATTTGATAAAGAGGATGCTTATGCAATTAAAGAGATTAAGAAAGGGATTCATATTCCTTTAGTTGCAGATATTCATTTTGATTATAAGCTCGCTCTTATTGCCATAGAATCTGGTATTGATAAGGTACGTATTAATCCTGGTAATATTGGTTCTATTGAAAAGGTCAAAGCAGTTGTAGATGCATGTAAAGAGAAACATATCCCTATTAGAATCGGGGTCAATGGTGGATCTTTAGAAAAAGAGATTCTAGAGAAGTATGGAGAACCTACACCTGAAGGTATGGTTGAATCTGCAATGAAGCATGTAAAGATTCTAGAAGATCTAGACTTCCATGATATCGTTATTTCATTAAAGTCTTCTAATACAATGTTGACTATTAAAGCATATGAATTAGCGTCAAAAACATTCCCTTATCCTTTACATGTAGGTGTAACTGAAGCAGGGACTGCTTTAGGAGGCACTATTAAGTCTTCTTTAGGTATTGGTACATTACTTTATGAAGGTATTGGAAATACGATTAGAGTGTCTTTAAGTGATGATCCAGTAGAAGAAATCAAGGTTGCTAAGATATTGTTAAAAGAATTAGGTTTATTAAAGGGTGTCCCTACTCTTGTATCATGTCCTACTTGTGGTCGTATTCAGTATGATTTGATTCCTATCGCTAAAGAGATGGAAGATTTCTTAAAGGATATTCATCTCGATATTACAGTCGCAATTATGGGTTGTGCAGTAAATGGTCCAGGTGAAGCACGTCATGCAGATATTGGTATTGCAGGTGGTGTTGGTGAAGGTCTTCTTATTAAGCACGGAGAGATTGTAAGACGTGTTAAACAGGAAGACATGGTTCAGACACTTAAAGATGAAATCTTAAAGATGGTTAAAGAAAAAAGCGAGTAATTCATAAAACTCGCTTTTTTACGTTACGTTAGATTTTCTATTTAATGATATATTTTGTAGATCTGCCCTTACCTTGAATAAGGATGACTCCCTTTTTCTCTAGTTCTTTTAATAGAGATGTTACTTTTGATTTACTAAAAGGTGTATTTGGCACTATTTCACTGATGGATTTTAGGACTGTTTTACTTAATGCTTTTAAAATAAGACGTTCATCTGCTGTTAAACTAGAAACATCTTCAAAAACAGGCAGTTCAATCTTAATTGTATTTTCAGATACCTCAAAACGAGGTTTCATAAAACTATTTTCATATAATTGTTTAATTCGTGTAATACCTGTCCCGAATATTTCTACAAACCCTAATCGATAGAATACATTCGCAATATTTCTATTCCTTAATACAGATATTTTACCATTCAAATACTCTTCTTCAGAAATTCCTGAAGGTAGTCCGCCTGGAGACACTATATCGATATGATTATCAAACATAGATATTCTAATATGAGAATTCACATCCCACATCCTATGAATAAGTCCATTCGCAATAGCTTCTCTAAAAGCGGCTTCTGGTATTTTTTCGACATTCTTTCTTTCAGATCCTTCTATCACTTCATATCTATAATAATCTCTAAATACCTCAAGCGATTTCTTATAGACTTCTAGAATAGACATATGATCAAATGTAATTCTTTTCTGAATAACACTGATATTTTCTCCAAATTTGATAATATCAACTCCAGGAAAATCATTAGTATCCGCTAGTAGACCAGCCGCATTATTATAGCCATTATTATTATCATAAAGATTAAGAGTTTTTAATGTATCCAAATTAAACGAATTGATTTGAATAAATTTTTCTAATTGGTCTTTAAGACAATGAAAAGTAAGATTCTGATCTTTATATGGTAATTCTTCAAAGCTAATATTTTTACCTTCTAATACAAGTCTTGAGAACTCTAATGTATCTACTTCTATAGTCGCAGAATCATTACGCTTATATGCTTTTGATTTATACAAATATGGTTTTTGTAAACCACTCTTCACAATAAGTTTTATAGTCTTATTTACTTCATTTGGTTCGAGTACATAATCTGGTTGTGGAGAAATAGTATCATTAATCTTATTTTCAATATCTAAACACGACTTGATTAAATCAGACAAACCTTTAATATTGCCATCATCGTCAACTCCAAATAAAATCGTTCCGCCTTCATAGTTTGAAAAAGCACTGACTGTTTTCAAGAAAGTATTTGTGATTGTTTCCTTAAACTCTAGGTTTCTTGTTTCACGCATATTCACTACCTCCTTTCCTATTCTACTAGTTATATTATATTTAAAAATAAGCGTAAATTCAATCGAAAACATTTTCGACCAAATTAATTAAATCGAAAACTCTAAAAAATGGTTATTTGCGCACTTTTCGACCAAACTTTGTGCTTATCTACATAAAATTCATGCTAATAATATGATTAACTACTCACTAATTTAATCAAAATAGAACAAAGATTATTAAAATATATTTTCATTCTACATTTCAATCATAATCAAAATTATACCCTATACAAGCATATTTTTTTGCATATTTAAGGACTCATTAGATACAAATATAAAGTTTAATCAATCAAAACACAAAAAAAAACAATCGTAAATTTAATCGAAAACACTTTCGACCAAATATTATAAATCGAAAGACTTAAAATAAGTATATTTCATCCAAATAAAGTGCATATTAAATAATAATTTTAGAGTCTAATCAATCAAAATACACATAAAATTAATCAAAAATTCAATCGAAAAACTAGTAAAATAAGCTATTTACGTACTTTTCGACCAAATCACCCTAATAATGGACGCAAAAAAATAAGCAACCAATACGGCTGCTTATTCAAACATTTCTTTGAGACCTGGGTTGAATTCATGCTTTTTTAACATTTCAATCTCTTCTTTATAAGGTGCATTCTTTTCAATATAAGGTGTTTCTAGAATCTTAGGAACATCTTTTAAGCGTTCATTAGATACAATAGCGTCTAATATATCAAAACCGATTGTTCCAAAGCCAATATTCTCATGTCTATCTTTATGAGAACCTTGTGGATTCTTAGAGTCATTCACATGAACAACTAATACCTTATCTAAACCGATCTTTTCATCGACTTCATCAAGAATCGCATCAAATTCAGAGATATCATAACCTGCATCATTTAAATGACAAGTATCTAAACATAAACCTAATAATTCAGGATAATCACAATGATCAATAATATAAGCTAACTGATCAAATGTTTTGCCAAGTTCAGTGCCTTTACCTGCCATTGTTTCTAAGGCAATATGTACCCTCTGTTCTGGCTTCATTGCTTCATTTAATCCAGATACAATCGCATCTAATCCTGCTTCATCCCCTGCTTTAACATGAGCCCCTGGATGAAGTACAAGTCTTGTAGCACCAATTTCATCACATCTTTCAATTTCCTGACGTAAGAATGATACGGCAAGTTCTCTTGTTTCAGGCTTGATTGTATTCCCTAAATTAATAATATAAGGGGCATGAACAACAACCTTGTCCATGTCTATTCCCTTTTCTTTCATTAATTCTTTAGCTTCTTCTACACGTAATTCAGAAACAGGTTTACGTCTCGTATTCTGAGGCGCACCTGTATAAAACATGAATGTATTGGCGTTATAGCTTAATGCTTCTTTTACACTTCCTAGAAGCATCTCCTTACCACCCATTGAGACATGTGAACCTATAATCACTGCATGTTCTCCCTTTCACGTTTTTCTCTTTGTGCCTGTTTAGCACGTTCTTTTTTCTGTTTCTGGATATCCTTACGGATAATATCTCTTTTCTTCTTCTGATAAATAGCCTGGATTTCTCTTTTTCTCTTCTTCTTATAACCAGGTTTTACTTTCTTAGGTCTCTTAATAATACGCTGAATTTCTTTTTCTAATTCAGACTGTGGCGCATTTCTATTCTTACGCTTATTACGTGTCTTGGCATCAGTTAATACACCATTACGGATTTCTTTTACTTCAAAGTGAATACCCTTCTTTTCAAGTGATTCAACCATCTGCTGATTAGATGAATCATACATAGAATAACATTCACCCTTATACTTACCACGACCACATCTACCAGATCTATGGATATAGAAATCTCTTTCTGTTGGGAATTCCATATTAATTACATGAGATACACCATCAATATCAATACCTCTTGCCGCAATATCTGTCGCAACAATGTACTGATATTCATTATTGTTGATACGTCTCATCATCTGTTTACGTTCACGTGGTTCTAAGTCACCATGAATTTCACCTACACGATAACCATCACTTCTTAATTGATCAGATAGCTTAGTCGCTTCTGTTCTCTTGTTACAGAAGATTAAACAGATATATGGATCAATAATATCCATGATATTCTTCAATACTGTATAACGGTCATGATGCTTTGTATGAATTAAGTAATGTTTTGTATTGTCTGTTGTTTTCTTATGTGCATCAATCTGTACTAATTCTGGCGCATTCATATATTTTCTTAAGAATGGCCATAAATGTTCAGGGATAGTGGCTGAGAATACAAGCATCTGCAAATCTTCTCTCATCTTAGATAATACAGCATCTAAGTCTTCAAGATAACCATATTCTAAAGTCATATCTGCTTCATCGACTACAAATGTAGTAGCTGTAGTGATGATTAAAGCCTGCTCATTTAAAGATAGGTCTTTAATACGTCCTGGTGTACCAATAACGATATGTGGCTGTGTAGAAAGCTTATTAATAGCCTTCTGTTTATCAGAACCACCAATCACAAGTGAGATTCTTAAATCAGGGTTTTCTTTCTTGAATTCCTTTGCGTTTTCATAGATCTGATGTGCGAGTTCTCTTGTAGGAGTTGTAATAACCGCCTGAACATAGTCTGCACTTGTATCAATACGATCAATAATAGGAATTAAGAATGAATGAGTTTTACCAGTACCTGTCTGTGAGATACCAATAATATCTTTATTCTTATAAACAAGGGGGATCACCTTATCCTGGATAGGTGTTGGTGATGTGAAATGTATGTTGTTTAAAGTCTTTTTTACATAATCATTAAATTGAAATTTGTCAAATAAATCCATTATAATTCGCCTCCTTTAGCGTCTATTATCATACCATGATTTGAAAAAAAAACAAATCTAATCTCACTTATGTTAGAATTGTTTTTGAGGTGAAGAATATGAAAGTCACAGGAATTGTCCCTAGAGGATATTGTAAGGGTGTTATACGTGCCATTAATATTGTGAAAGAGACAATAGAACAGCCAGGTCCTATTACAGTACTTGGTATGATTGTCCATAATCAGTTTATTGTGGATGCATTAAAAAAGCGTGGTGCTATCACAATTGAGGATGCAAGTAAGACAAGAATGGAACTTCTTGATGAAATCAATGAAGGTACAGTTATTATTACAGCACATGGCGCAGGAGATTGTGTCATTGAGAAGGCAAAAAGTAAAGGACTCAATGTAGTGGATGCAACATGTTTAGATGTTATTAAGACACATACGCTTATTAAGGAACAGTTAAAGCGTGGTAAGGATGTTTTATATATAGGTAAAAAGAATCATCCTGAAGCTGAAGGTGCATTATTGATTAATCCTGAACATATTCATTTAATTACATCTAAGAAGGATTTAGAGACACTCGATAAAGATAAGCATTATGTCATGACAAACCAGACAACTATGTCCCTTTATGATGTTTATGATTTATGTGAGTATGCGAAAAAAATATTAGATGTAGAGATCATGAAGGAAACATGTTCAGCTACACAGATTAGACAGGAAGCTATTGCGAAAATGGATGAAGATGTTGATCTAGTCATTATTGTAGGTGATCCTCATTCTAATAATACAAAGAAGCTGGCTTCTATCAGCACTGATAAAGCACATAAAGAGACTCATATGATTGGAAGTCTTGAAGAATTAGATTTATCATGGCTTAAAGGAAAGAAACATGTGGCCGTGAGTTCTGGAGCTTCTACACCGACTGTACTCACAAATCAGATTATTGATTTCTTGAAACAGTATGATGAAAATAATCCAGATAGTTTTATTAAAACTGAAATACCTTATGAAAAAATGTTATAGGAGCGTATATGAGTAAGAAGATTATATTTTTTGATGTAGATGGGACTTTAGTAGATGTGAGACCTGTAAAGGAATGTATTCCTGAATCAACTATCCAGGCAGTGCACGAGACGCGCCGTAAAGGGAATTTATGTTACCTTTGTACAGGACGTTCTCTTGCAGAAATCTATCCTTATATTCTAGATGTAGGATTTGATGGCATCATTGGTGCTGGCGGCGGATTTGTACAGATGGGTGATGAAATGTTGTATCATAAGAAGGTCAGCGATGAAGATGTTCATCGAGTTGTAGACTTCTTTGAAACAAATCATTATGACTATTATTTAGAATCTAATGGTGGTTTATTTGCTTCTAAGAACCTCATTAAAAGATTAGAAAGCATCATCTATGGTGATCTAGAACATGATCCTGAAGCAAGAAGAAAGAAGGAAGAGGAACCGAGTCATTTTATTACTGCACTCATTGAAAATGAGAATATGTATAGAAACGATGTGAATAAGATTTGTTTCTTAGAACATGAATCTATTCCATTTGATGAAATTAGAAAGCAGTTTAGTGATGCATTCCAAGTGATTGAATGTACTGTTCCTGCATTTGGTGATGCATCAGGTGAATTATCTGTAGCAGGTGTGAATAAGCATACTGCCATTGAAGCACTTATTAACCATTTAGGTATTGATCAAAAGGATACATATGCTTATGGTGATGGCATGAATGATGCAGAGATGTTGACATTTGTAGCTCATGGTGTTGCAGTCGGTAATGCGAAAGATGGTTTAAAGGCTATTGCTGATGAAGTATGTGATGATATCGCGAATGATGGTATTTATAAAAATATGAAAGAGCACGGATTAATCTAATCCGCGCTCTTTTTTAGTATATTTCTTCTTTATATTCTATAAGTTCATCATTCTTATAAACAACCTTGGCATGGTGATAATGATCATCTTCCATCCAGTTTAAGAAATGATAATCAGCTTTCCATTGTGGATAATCAGGAATTAAATCATCATCCACCCATTCAAGAACACCTTCATCACATTCTTTTAATGTCCCTTCAAAGTCATGACAAGAATAAACAAACATACCTTCATCTTCACCATAATAAAGACCTGGGAATGTGACATACCCATGACATCTAACAGAATGCACTGTATAACCTGTTTCTTCTAATATTTCTCTTTTCACACATTCATCGGGTGATTCACCTGGTTCTAATTTACCACCTACACCAATCCATTTACCTTCATTAATGTCTTTCTTCTTTTTTATACGATGAAGAAGTAATGTTTTCCCATCTTTCTTTAAATACGCTATTGTAGTCAGAATCATCCTAATACCCCTTGAAATAACCTGGAGAAGTGGCTTCTACGATTTCACAATCTATTTCTTTTTCTAATAATTCTTTTAATTTATGTACCATAATGACTTCTACATGATGTCCTACATCTACCAAAAGAATATTATAATCTGATGCTTTTAAACCGCTGTGATATTTCAAATCACCTGTGACATATGCATCGACCTGTGGAGCGACTTCATCTATTAAATCTCCTCCAGAACCACCACAGATTCCTACTGTAGAGACTTCTTTCACTTTACCTGCATAATTGACTGATGGAATATTAAAAGCTTTCTTTACATAATCCAAGAATTCATACATGCCCATTGTATCTGGGAGTACACCCTTCTTTGTAATATTAGATTCATCGGCATCTTCAATATTTAAACATCCTAACGCTTCCATTAACCATCTATTCATGGAAATCTTATCTAAAGATGTATGTGCACTATAGACAACAATATCATTTTTAACTGCTGCTTCAATAAAACGTCCTACAGGTGTTGTAGTATCTAAAGTCAATGTATTGAATAAGAATGGATGATGAGTAATCAACATCTGACATCCTGCATCAATGGCTTCCTGTAGAGTTTGTAAGTCTGCATCAAGACCAATCATTATTTTATTCACTTCTGTATGAATATTACCCACCTGTAATCCACAATGATCCCAGTCCTCTTGACAGTTTAAAGGATAATGAGATTCCATGATTTTAATAATCTGTTCTGCTTTCATAAATATCACCTTCCGTTTCAATCATTATAACACAAAAAAGAAGTACCTAGAGTACTTCTTCAATTAAGGCAATAGAATGTAATACCTTTGCATATTTTTCATGTTCAGTATTTAATGAATCCAATATACGTCTTTGAATCTTTAGTTCTCTTTCCCACTTTTCAATAAAGAGAGGATCCTTCTGTTTTCTAAGGACTGGTCCAAAGAGAATATCTTTTTCATCTAATTCCTGATGGCCTTTTTTCACAACCATGATTTCATAAATATGATGGGCATCTTTAACTAATGCTTCATCAATAATCTGTAGGTTATGATTCATTAAGTATTCTCTTAATAAATCAATGGCTGTATTGGCCTGTAGGAAGAGTATTTTATCTTCTGCATAGTCAAGATGGGCATCTAATATTTCACTCATCAATAAGCCACCCATACCACAAATAGAGATCATATCTACTTTCTTATCGATGATAGGGTCTAATCCATTGCCAAGTAATGGGATGACTTGATCTTCAAGATGTAAAGACTGAATTGTTTCTTTAGAACTAGAGAGAGGTCCTTCCGCTACATCACATGCATAGGCTGATGTGATGATTTTTTCATCAAGTAAAAAACAAGGCAGATAGGCATGATCAGTGCCGATATCTGCCAAGATAGTTCCTTGCTTATGTTCTTCAATCATCCAAGCAACTTTGCTGAGACGTTTTGAATGAAGCTTCATTAGTGATCTAAGAAGTCCTTTAGACGTTTAGAGCGTGAAGGATGTTTTAATTTTCTTAAAGCCTTTGCTTCAATCTGTCTGATACGTTCACGAGTAACGTTGAATTCTTTACCAACTTCTTCAAGTGTTCTTGTACGTCCATCATCTAGACCAAATCTAAGTCTTAATACTTTTTCTTCTCTATCTGTAAGTTCTAATAATACTTCATTTAATTCATCTTTTAATAATTCGTTAGATGCATAATCATCAGGGCTCATCGCACCTTCATCTTCAATGAAGTCACCTAAATGAGAATCATCTTCTTCACCGATAGGTGTTTCTAAAGAAACTGGTTCTAAAGAAATCTTCTGGATTTCTCTTACCTTTGCAGGAGTCATTCCATCCATCTTCTCTGCGATTTCTTCCGCAGTTGGTTCTCTACCTAATTCCTGAACAAGCTGTCTCTGGATACGAGTTAACTTGTTGATAGTTTCTACCATATGTACTGGAATACGGATAGTACGTGCCTGATCGGCAATTGCACGAGTGATAGCCTGTCTGATCCACCATGTTGCATATGTAGAGAACTTAAATCCCTTTGTATAATCGAACTTTTCTACAGCCTTAATAAGACCCATGTTACCTTCCTGGATTAAGTCTAGGAATAACATACCACGACCTACATATCTCTTAGCGATAGATACAACTAATCTTAAGTTTGCAGCTGCAAGTTCTTTCTTAGCCTGTTCATCACCTTCAAGAATACGTTTTGCGAGTTCAATTTCCTGTTCATGAGTTAATAAGTCTACACGACCAATTTCCTTTAAATACATCTTAACAGGGTCATTGATCTTAACATTAGAACCTAACTGGTTCATATCATCATCGTCATCAGACTGATGATACATCTTATTTGTATCACCAAAGTCCATATCTAGATCATTACCGAAATCTAGGTTTGCAAGATCATCATCACCTGTATCATCATCAGTATCTACTTCTAAGCCTTCAAGGTCATCAAGTTCTTCTGCCCCTCCAGCCATAAAGTCATCATCATCTATTTCTAATGCATCTAAACCATCTTCAATTTCAATGTGGTTTTCATTGATTGCATCAATAAGGTTTTCATATGCTTCATCATCTAAATCATATCTAGACTGGAAAGCATCTAAGTCATCCTGAGTTAAACGGTTGCCTTTAGCCTTAGCGGCACTAATCAGCATCTTTTCAAGTTCTTCAAGAGTAATAACCTGTACTGCTTTATCCTTTTTTGCCATAGCTACTCCTTTTTCAAATCTATTAGTTTTTGGAGAATCTCAGCTTTTGCGCTAGGCGCAAGAACATCCTTGAACTGCTGCTGCAGTTCCTGTTCACGAATATTCTTGGTATTTTCTGTAATTCTCGCAATATAATCATCAATTACTTCTTTTTGATAAGGGAGTGGAAGTGAACACTCCGCAATATCTGTCAATGCATTGACAAGGGTTGAGTGAGAACTACCGATCTTATCGATCAGATTCGCTACATCCATTGTCTTATGCGTACGATAATAGTCTCTAATATAAGCTGCTAATGCACGATATGTATCATTATGCATAAATCCTGCTTTTGCTTCATAAATATCACTGACCTGACGGTCACTCAACATATAGAATAATAAATTCTTTTCTGCCAAAGTATATTTATCTAGAATAGGACGCTGGTCCTGGATTGTTTCTATACGATTTTGAGAGAATTGTTCGCGATGTTCTAGAATGGCAGAACTATTGAGAAGCTGTTCTTCAATGATTTCCTTAGGGAAATCAGTGAGTGATGAAAGTTTCGCAATATAATGTCCACGGTCAATTCTATCTTCTATCTTCGCAATCTTCTCACATGCTTTCACAAGCAACGTTTTACGATCTTCATAATTACGTAAATCGAGTCTTGAACATTCAAAGGCCATCATGAAATCAATCGGACTTAATGTATCCTTTAAAACAGCATCAAGACCTTCTATACCTTCAGTGGATAAGATTTCATCTGGATCTCGTCCATCAGGTAATAATACAATCTTGACTTCAAAGCCCTGTGATGTAAGTAGATCACTGGATTTCATAGCGGCAGCCTGACCTGCCATATCACCATCTAAGCATAAATGAATTGTACGTGTCATACGCTTCAACATTCTTAAATGATCTTTAGTAAGAGCTGTCCCCATCAAGGCAATACAGTTATCATGATGGGCACGATGCATCGCAATCACATCCATGAACCCTTCATTAATATAGACAAAGCCTGCCTGACGCACTGCTTCTTTCGCACGATGGTAATTATAAAGTGTTTTACCTTTGATAAATATATCGGACTCTGGTGAGTTCATATATTTAGAATTCTTATCCTGTGCTTTATAGACTCTCCCAGAAAAACCGACAACCTTTCCAAATTCATCATAAAGAGGGAACATGACACGATCATGAAATCGATCATAATGACGTTCATTCTCTAAGACTAGGCCTGATTTGACCTGAGCCACTTCAGTATAGCCTTCCTTCTGGAAACGTTCATGTAAGATGGATTTCTCTGGTGCATACCCAATCCCAAACATCTTGATGAGATCATCATCAAAACCACGATGACGTAAATAACCAAGCGCCTGTTTACCTGACTGGGTATAGAGATAATACATATAAAGCTTTAATGCGAAAGCGTGCATATCATAAAGAGGCGCAAGCGCCTCATCTACTTTCACAACACGCTTCTCAAGTGAATAGCCGGACATATCGACATGTCCAAACTCTGCTACTTTCATAACGGCTTCTACGAAAGGAACCTTCAAATATTCCTGAATGAATGTAAAGACATTCCCTCCGTTGCCGCATACAAAACATTTATAAATCTGTCTTGATTGTGAAATAGATAAAGATGGATGATTATCATCATGGAAAGGACAGATAGCCATATAGTTCTTACCTTTTTTATGAAGTTCAAGGTACTGGCCCATCACATCAACGATATCTACGCTTTGTCTGATTTCATCAATCTTTTCCTGTGATAATCTTGCCATCTATTACTTCCTCTTAGTTAAAACGTGTTTTATCTGCGATATAATCTTTTAACTGATCAATTGGTAATCTGATCTGTTCCATAGTATCACGATCTCTTACAGTAACACTATGATCTTCAGCTGTATCGAAGTCTACAGTCACACATAATGGTGTACCAATTGCATCCTGTCTTCTATATCTCTTACCAATCTGACCTGCCTGATCATATTCACAATAGAAGTCTTTCACTAATTCGTTATAAAGTGCCATTGCTTCATCAGACTGCTTCTTAGTAAGTGGTAATACTGCAACCTTTACTGGTGCTAATGCAGGATGGAAATGCATCACTTTTCTTACATCACCATTTTCAAGTTCCTGTTCTTCGAATGCATCTGCAAGAACTGATAAGAATAAACGGTCAGCACCTACTGATGGTTCAATAACGTATGGAAGATACTTTTCATGAGTGTCTGGATCTAAGTATTCTAAGTTCTTCTTAGAATATTCCTGATGACGTCCTAAGTCGTAATCAGTACGATCTGCGATACCCCATAATTCACCCCATCCAAATGGGTATAAGTATTCGATATCTGTTGTTGCTTTAGAGTAGAAAGAAAGTTCTTTCTGGTCATGGTCTCTGTATCTTAAGTTTTCTTTGTTGATACCTAAGTCATATAAGAACTGCATACAGTCATGACGCCATTTTTCAAACCATTCTAAGTCTTCATTTGGTTTTGTAAAGAATTCAAGTTCCATCTGTTCAAATTCTCTAGTACGGAAAATGAAGTTACCTGGAGTGATTTCGTTACGGAATGATTTACCAATCTGTCCAATACCAAATGGTAATTTCTTACGTGATGTTCTCTGAACATTCTTGAAGTTGACAAAGATACCCTGAGCAGTTTCTGGTCTTAAGTAGATCTTGCTCTTAGCATCCTTTACGACACCCATAGATGTTTCAAACATTAATTCGAACTGTCTGATATCTGTGAAATCATGTCCACCACATTCTGGACATGCGATGTTATGTTCTCTAATAAAAGTCATCATTTCTTCTGGAGTCCATCCATCTGGATGTAATTCAGGATCATAAGCTTCAATTAATTTATCCGCTCTATGTCTTGATTTACACTGTTTACAGTCAATAAGTGGGTCATTGAAGTTACCTACATGTCCACTTGCCTGCCAAACTCTTGGATTCATGAAGATTGCAGAATCAATACCTACGTTGTAAGGACATTCCTGAACGAATCTCTTCCACCATAAGTTCTTGATGTTGTTCTTTAACTGGACACCCATTGGTCCGTAATCCCATGTATTTGCGAGTCCATCATAGATTTCTGATCCCTGATAGACAAAACCTTCACCTTTTGCATGTGCAATTAGCTTTTCCATATCTTTTGTAGCCATATTTTCCTCCTTGAGATAAGAAATGACTTAGGAATAACCTAAGCCATGAACTTTATAGTCCCACTATTTATACCCTTATAGTGTATATTTGTCAACCAATCATAAGGGTATAAAAAATAACCTTTCGATAAGAAAGGTTAAATGTAAGTACGTGCGTTTAGCCAGGAAAGGATGTCTGTATAGACATTGATGCGATCCTTGCCAAATAGTAACGCGTGACGTTTGTTGTCATAGATTTTTAATGTGATATCGGACATACCGAGTGTTTTATAGTTATGATAGATCAACTGCGCATCTTTACCTAAACGAGTGAGAGGATCAAGTGCACCTGAGGCAACCCATGTAGATAAGTAAGTCGGTGTTTTCTGATATGTCTCTTCACTGTTGGCATGTCTTGAAATCTTATAGATATCACTATAGCCTTTGACTGTATAAGAGAAGTTTGTCAATGTATCATGAGAAAATCTATCTACCAATTTTTCATTATCTGTGAGATAAGAGAATGGATGATCTTCATTGAAACGACGAGATAACTTCAAGCGACTTCTTAATGCTAGCTTATTCAAATGATATCTTTCACCCTTCATAAGCTTAAAGAAGTTAAGACAAAGATTCTTATAACGATAGGCTCTCACACCAGACACTGCTCCTATCAACAACATGCCCTGGAAGTAATCACCAAAGCGTGCTGCATATTCACGAATTATCTGTGCACCAAGGCCTGTGCCAATATAAAAATAAGGTGTATCTGTGTAACGTGCCATCATGACCTTCTGAAGATGGTGCATATCCTTCATCAGATGATCAAGTACCTCTGTTTTCCCAAAATAGCCCTGCTCAAAATCAATCAGTGAATGACCATGCCCGACCATATCACTCACTACGACAACATACCCTTTATCACACATGAAATTCGCAAAATGATCATAGTTAGATGCATTCTCATTGAGATCATGCTGTACAAATAAAACAGCCTTAACTCTAATGATCACCTGTGGTTCATAAATGAAAAAGTGAACATGTGTATGTAGTGTTGATGTATAAGTTTCTTCGTGCTTCATACATCATTCCTCCCCTCATATCCATTCCTTCACAAAACGCAACGCATTGAGATATATTCCACAATGTTCATCAATATAATACTCAAATATGAATAATATCTCTTTAAGTACAGACTCTTCTATCGACAATGTATCAATATGCGCCATAGGTGTCTTATAAATATGACGAATGGCCTTTAAAGCCTCTATAGACATCTGTACATCCTGTGGTGTTTGATGCTTATGACATACAAAACCACCATCTACAAGTGAAAAAGAAGTCACAGATGTATGCCCACAATGGACACATCCATCTACTTCTAACTCTATTCCGTTATCTTTCATAATAAAGACAAGAATCAATGCATAAATCAATTTATATGAATAACCTGTATCTATTGCCTTAAGTGTATCCACTAAAAATGTATATGTCCCTAGATCTGGTTTATTTTCAGGAACATAACGATAATAATATTCCAATAAACATTGGGCTAATATATCTGTTTCTATATGATCCTGAATATGTGTATAGTATTCAATCCCTCTTGCACGTACGAGTGAAGACAAGCCTTTACGTATATTCAGTTCAAATAAACTTAACGTAGATGGTGTGACTCCACGGGCATTTTTAGAATTGATTTTTCTAATTCCTTTTCCATAGACAGAGATACGACCATAGTCATGTGTATAAATAGAAAGTATCGCATCAGATTCCTTTGAAGGTGTTATCTTAAGTACAACCCCTTCTGTTTTCTCAATATTATGAGTAATCATCCTGGTTGTAACCAAATTCCTTCAAATACTGTGCTTTATTACGCCAGTCTTTTTCTACTCTTACAAAGAGTGAAAGCTTAACAGGCACACCTGCAAAACGCTTCATATCACGTCTTGCCTGGTCTTTGATCTTCTTGATCATTGTACCCTGCTTACCAATAATAATACCTTTCTGACTCTTTCTATTCACAATAATGACAGCCATGATGTCTATTCCATTTTCATCTTCAATCCATTGTTCAATTTCTATTGCCACATCATGAGGAATTTCATCATGAGTGAAATAAAGAATCTTTTCACGGATGAATTCAGCCATAATAAACTGTTCTGGATGGTCTGTAATTGTATCTTCTGGATAAATAGCTGGACCTTCTGGTAAATCCTGTTTTACAGTCTTAATTAATTCATCCATATTATCTCCATTAAGTGCACTAATTGGGATGATTTCCTTAAAGTCCATCATCTGATTCCATTCAATCAGCTTATCCATTAATTCATCTTTTGAAAGAAGATCTGCCTTATTTAATACTAGATAAACAGGACATTCTGCTTTCTTAAGCTTTTCTACAATAAAGCGGTCACCCTTACCAATACGTTCATTGGCAGGTTCAATAAATAAAATCACATCAGTACCGACAATACTATTTAAAGCTGTTGTATTCATAAATGAACCTAAGCCATCCTGTGGCTTATGAATACCTGGTGTATCTACAAATACAATCTGTGCTTCATCATCTGTATAAACACCCTGGACTGTATTTCTTGTAGTCTGGGCAGTAGGTGATGTAATCACTAATTTTGTCTTTAAAATATGATTTAATAAAGTAGACTTTCCTACATTAGGACGTCCTACAATACTTACGAAACCTGATTTATAACTCATAAATCCTCCTCACTAAAACTTCTAGGTAATAATTCATAGATATTTGTCACTTCATAGTGATCTCTGGCCCCTAATACTATAGGTGTATCAGGTTTTAAAAGTTCACTTAATACCTGACGACATGAACCACAAGGTGAAATCAATGTAGGTCCATCTCCAACAATGGCGAGTGCTTTAATATCCTCTTTACGGTAGCCTTGAGAATAAGCTTGAAATACCGCATTACGCTCAGCACACATTGTAGAGCCATAAGCGGCATTCTCAATATTGGCACCATAAATCATCTTGCCATCATTGAGTTCACAGCAGGCTCCTACTAAAAAATGTGAATAAGGGGCATAGGCATTTTCTCTTGCTTTAAAGGCTTCATCTACAAGATATTGATAATCCATTAGACTCCCTCTCTTTCAATACTTAAAGCACCTAAGATTTCATCCTGAAGTCCAAACATTTCTTTTTCCTGTTCATTAGTCATATGATCATAACCAAGTAAATGAAGAATACCATGTGTAAATAAGAAACACATTTCTCTTCTTAAAGAATGACCATATTCTTCTGCCTGTTTCTTTGCATGATCCACTGAAATAAAAATATCTCCTAAAGTTCTAGGCATACCTTCTACATAAAATTGATCATTGTCTTCCATCGCAAAACTGATGACATCAGTAGAACGATCAATATGACGATATTCTCTATTAATTTCATGTATTCTTTCATCATCCACAAGAACACATGATACTTCTACATCATCTTCAATATGAAGTGTCTTTAAAGCCTGTTGAATAATAGCTGTAAAATCCTCTTCATAATTATTTTCAAACTTATCTACTTCATTATCAAATACAAAATCTATATTCATTTATGATCACCCTTTCTCGATGATTTTTCCTTTTTCCATTATAACATAGTCATATCCCATGTTCATGATTTTTTTATCATGTGAAATCACCATAAACAACTTTTCTTGATATGTTTCAAATAAAGTCTTGATGATGATTTCTTTGCGTTCAAAAGAAAGATGACTGAGGGCTTCATCAAGAATATAAATATCTCCATCACATAATAATGCACGGGCGAGTGAAAGAATCTGCTGTTCTCCTAAGGATAAAGGGAGTCCCTGAGAAGTGATAGGTGAGTCTCCTAATTCAATCAATCTTTCTCCTGTTAAGGAAAGTAATACATGAAGTATACGTTCTTCATCCTCACAATTCAATACTTCTTTGATAGAACCAGGAATAAATGATTCATGTTCCTGTACAAGAATGATATGTTTCTTTAAAGAATCCTGATTGATATCCTTTAAAGGCTTATTATTCATAAGTATTTCACCACGATAATGAGGATCATTGCCTTCGAGTAAATAAGCTAAAGTAGACTTACCTGAACCATTATCTCCAAATAAGAAGAAAGAATGATCGATTTCTAAATCAAGATGATTGAGGACAGGTTCATGAAAACCATACGCATAAGACACATTATTCATATGAATCGCATGAATAGGTTCTTCTATGAGTAATTGACCTTGTGGTAATGGTGTTGTGAGTTCCTTATACTTCTCATAAAGTACTGTACTTTGAGAATATTCTACAAGAGTAGTACAGAGATGAATCAAAGGAATCAAAATCATATTATAAACCATATAGAATAGAATGAGTTCACCCATACGAATGCTCTTTTGATGATAGAGAAATAAACCTACAAATAGTATCAGTGCTTCTCCAAGTATCTGGATCATATGCATACCAGTAGAAAGTGTAAGTGAGAATTCTTCCTGGTCCTGTTTATGATTGGCTTCATTTTCATAATAATGTTCATATCTTTTCAGCCATTGATGTTTTCCATAATATCTCTTTCCTATGTCTCTTTGATCTAGATAATCAATGAGTGCATGTGATGACTCAATATGAGCCGCAATATAGTCCTTATAGAGTTCTAAGAAGTGTTTACTCTTAAAATAGATAAAGAGGGATAAAATCACCAATACCACAACAAGGACTAAAGATAACTGTCTGGATATAAGCAATAAACCAAGTAGTTCTAATACAATAGAGACAAGATCTACATAGAAGATACTAAAATATGCAATACAGAACTGGCTTAACTGGTATAAGTCCATAATCTGTGGATGTAATGTTCCTGTATCTCCTTTCAAGTCCATTGCATGACTGATACTTGTATACACAAATTCCTTATCAAAAGCACGTGTCAAAAGAATGCTTTTCTTCTCTTTTGTCTTTTCAATACCAATCTTCATTAAACCAATAAGCAGATAAGCACCTGATATAATCATCAATATGATAGTCGGTGTTTTGACCTTCATATAATCAATAAGTGATGCATAGATGAGTGATAATACATAAGAGAATAATGTGATAAAGAATGTATAGCTGCCTAGTTTTCTAATATCTTTATGATAGAGTTTCTTGATTTCCTTCAAGAACTGTTTAAATGTCTTATTCTCATATTCAAAATAACGTCCAATATGAGTGATGGATACTACATTTTCTGTATAGATTGATGTGAGTTCTTCTTGATCATAGACCACAATACCATGTGCAGGATCACCAATAATATAAGTATCGTCCTTGATTTCATAGAGTACTACAAAGTGTCCTATACCTTCTTCTAGTGTATGTAAAATACAAGGCAAAGTCAGATGTTCTTTAATATCTGATAAAGAAGCATGGTATGCTTTGGCTTCTATCGCATAGGCTTTAAATGTTTCTACTAACCCCTTAATGGTTGTACCTGTATGGTCCATACGTGCTTTTCTTTTAATGTTGAGGGTGTCTTCTTCTATATCATAATATTTCAATATCATCTTGATACAATAGACACCACAGGATATTTCATCATCCTGAAGATATATAGGATATTTACGCATATAAAAAACCTCCCACTTACTTATTCCTTTATAAGTGGGAGATTTCTTAATATTTTAAGCTAAAACTTTTCTAAGTTTAGTAATAAATTCATCAACATGTTCTTTTGTGATCACGAGAGGTGGTAATAAACGAATGACCTTTTCACCTGCAGTCACTACAATAACACCTTCATCAAGTAATGCCTGAACATATTTCTTAGCTGGGACATTTAATACAATACCCTGCATAAGTCCTAAACCTCTATGACCTACGACACAGTCATAATCTTCAACGACTTTATCTAATTCTTCTAGAAGATATTCAGATACTTCTCTACAGTTTTCTACAATTGAATCTTTCTTTAAGATATCAAATACAGTAGAGACAGCCGCAGTCACAAATGGATTACCTCCATAAGTACTTCCATGGTCTCCTGGTTCCATTGCCTTCGCAAACTTTTCATTGGCTACAAAAGCACCTACTGGTACACCACAGCCAATACCTTTCGCAAGACATACAATATCAGGTAAGATATCATACTGGAAATAAGTCATGATAGTTCCTGTTCTTCCCATACCACACTGTACTTCATCAAGAATAAGACAGATATCTTTTTCATCACAGATTTGTCTTAATCCCTGTAAGAATTCTTTTGTGCATGGATTGACACCACCTTCACCCTGTACTGGTTCTACAATAATAGCGCCTGTACGATCAGTAAGTAAGGCTTTAACGCTTTCTAAGTCATTTAAAGTAGCATATTTAACACCTTCCATTAATGGACCAAAAGCCTGCTGATAATGTGCATTACCAGTTAACTTCACAGAACCTGTTGTACGTCCATGGAATGACTGATGGAATGCGATGACTTCACTATCAGCCTTATGGTGTTTTAAGAAGTAGTATTTACGTGCAAGCTTTAATGCCCCTTCAGTGGCTTCTGCACCTGAGTTACAGAAGAATACCTTTGAAAGCTGTGTTGCTTCTACTACCTTCTTTGCTGCTTCAATGGCAGGAACAGTATAGAAATAGTTAGACACATGAGTTAATGTCTTTAACTGCTTTTCTATCGCTTCTATATAAGCAGGATAACCATAACCAAGTGAATTAACACCAATACCACTATAGAAATCTAAGTATTTATTACCTTCTGTATCATAGAGATATACTCCCTCTCCATGATCTAAAACAGTATCATATCTGCCATAAGCATGAAGAAAATACTGTTCTCCTTCTTCATAATACCCCATTAATTCTCCTCCTGATAATTCAAAATGATTTTCATATACATATCCACAACAGACTGTAATACAGATTCATTAAAATTGAATGTACCTGTATGTAGTCCACTCTGGAATTCCTTTGTTTTAGTACCGACAAAGATAAATAGACCTTTTACTTCTTTCTGATAGAAAGAGAAATCCTCAGCAAGCATGAGTGGTTCATCTAATTCTTTTAATGATGTGATGGATGAGACATAGTTAAATAGCTTTTTATCATTGATGACAGCTGGATAGAATGGTGGACAGCTCCACTCAATCTCACATCCATAGGCTTCTTCAAAACCTTTATTAATACGTCCTATAGATTCTGTGAGATGAGCAAACATTTCATCACTATAACAACGTACTGTGCCATGGAACTCTGTTTCCTTGGCCACACTATTACGTGCTGTACCACCATGAATTTCTCCAATATTCATAATAGCTGGATGGAATGGCGTCTTCATTCTTGTCAGAATATGCTGGTATTCATTGATTAAAGAACAAGCAATAAGTAAAGAGTCTACACCTTCATGAGGTAGTCCTGCATGAGCTCCTCTTCCTATTACTTTTACATCTAATTCACCACATTCAGCCATTAAACCACCTGGTTTAGAAGCAATCATACCTTCATCTAATAAAGGCATGAGGTGAATACCAAAAATAGATTCTACATTAAACTGTTTTAATAAACCTTTTTCACAGACAATACGTGCTCCACCAGGAGATTCTTCCGCTGGCTGGAAGATTAAAAGAATATCATAAAGAATAGATTCTTTATTCTCTTTTAAAGCCTTCGCAAAGCCAAGTAATGCAGTCATATGGCCATCATGTCCACAGGCATGCATGATTCCTTTATGGGTAGAGGCAAAGTCTACACCTGTTTCTTCATTGACAGGTAAGCCATCAATATCTGTTCTAAAAGCCACTGATTTACCATAGCCATGATCAATAAAAACATAGAGTCCTGTTTCTAATAATGGCTGTGGCTGATACCCCATCTTTTCCAGTTCGGCTTTTAGATAAGCTGTTGTTTGTGTCTCTTCTAATCCTAATTCAGGAATCTGATGTAGATCCCTGCGCCATCTCTTTAAATCATCCATGATTAGATCTTTCTTAAATCATCCATTAACTGAGTCTTATCTTTTGTCTGGTCGTCTTTTTCTTCTTTCACAATACGAGCTGGGTTACCCACAACAACGGCGCCTGCTGGTACATCCTTAGTAACAATAGAACCTGCACCTACGACAGCACCCTTACCAATTCTTACACCTTCAATAACAACCGCATTGGCACCAATTAATACGTCATCTTCTAAGACAACTGGGTTTGCTGAAGGGGGTTCAATAACACCTGCTAGCACTGCACCTGCACCAACGTGACAATGTTTACCAACTTCAGCACGTCCTCCAAGTACTGCACCCATATCAATCATAGAACCTTCACCAATCTTGGCACCAATATTGATAACTGCACCCATCATAATAACTGCATTATCTTCGATAGTGACATGTTCACGAATAAAGCAGCCTGGTTCAATACGGGCATTGATGTTTGTCATATCAATCATAGGAATCGCACTATTACGACGATCCTGTTCCATATAAGTATCAGTGATTAAATCTTTGTTTTCTTCTAAATAAGCACGGATTGCATCTAGATCTCCAATACAGATTTTAGAATCTTCTGTACCAAACATCTTGAATCCTTCAGCCTTAGGTAAATCATGACCATTGATATATACCTTGACTGGTGTCTGTTTTTTCGCATTTCCAATATACTGGATAATTTCTTCTGCAGTTTTAAGCATAATCTTCCTCCTTTAATGTACCTTCAAAAGTAGTCCTTGCAGGACCTGTCATAAATATCTTCTTATCACGGAGTTCAATCTGTAGATGACCCCCTAATAATTCTACATCCACTTTCTCATCACACTTGTTGTTGAGATAACTTGCATACATCACAGCACATGCACCTGTACCACAAGCCATTGTTTCACCACTGCCTCTTTCCCATACACGCATCTTGAGATGTTCTCTATCAACAACCTTTACAAATTCTGTGTTGACTGATTCAGGGAATAATGAAGCATGCTCAAACTTAGGACCAATGGCTTCAATATCAAAATCAAGTGTATCCACATACTGAATAACATGAGGATTTCCCATAGAAACAGCTGTACAATAATATGTATTGCCATCTATTTCAATAGGTGCATTCACCATCTCTACCTTAGAATAATTGACTGGAATATCAGAACATAGAGTAATTGGTTCACCCATGTCTACACAGACACTTACGACCTTTCCATCTTCTACATTCAATTCGCAGGTTCTTATTCCTGCAAGTGTTTCAATCTTCAATGTTGTCTTATCAGTTAAGCCTTGATCATAGACAAATTTAGAAAAACAGCGGATTCCATTTCCACACATCTTTCCTTCACTTCCATCAAGGTTGAACATACGCATTCTGAAATCACATGTTTCACTTGGTAAGATGATAATGACACCATCACTGCCAATACCTATATGACGATTAGATACCTTCTGAATGAATGTTTCATCTGTTGGAACATCTTGATTGATTCCATCAAAGTAAACATAGTCATTCCCGATACCTTCCATTTTCAAGAATTTCAACATTTTCTTTTACACCTTTCTTGTTCATAGTCTGAACTTAATGAAAGTATAACACAAAATTATCACTGTGACACTAACTAATATTTATACAAATTATCATAAGAATCGATGATCATAATCGTCTTCTCATCAATCATAGTAAAGAGATATTTCACAATATCATGATGTAAGGCAACGCATCCCATTGTATAGTCATGAGTACCAAAACAGTGAAAGAAATAAGCACTCCCCTTTCCTTTAATACACTCCTTATTATAGTTAAAGAAGGCTGTGTATTCATAAGGCTTTGCATAATCGATGAGATGTTCATCATTCTCTTTTGTACAATGAGAATGGTCCATAGTCTTTTCATCCACAAACTCATTATAATATTGTTCACCACACCAATAATCATCTTCAGTAATCTGATGATAAGGCATTATTGTACCAGGATCTGGCGCAATACCCATGAGTTTACCAAAAGTATATTCACCTATAGGTGTTTGTCTTGCTCCTTCTTTTCCTTCACCCATGCCTCTTTGTCCAATAAGTGCTGGTGTTTGTAAGACAAGCTCCCATTTTTCTTCTTTCTTATAATAATAAAATGTTGCATGACTTGTATTATAATGATCGACACAAACCAAAAAGAGCTGATCTGTTTTCTTTGATGCTTTTAAAGAATCTATATCCATATAAATCCCTCCCTTCATCATTATATAAAAAAACAATCTGAAAATACAATTCCTTTCAGATTGTTGAAAAATTCGGATATTTAAAACCATCTATAAGTCCTGTTGTTCTTTTCACAGGTCTTTCTCATCAAATTGATGAGTCATTTCTATTATTACATCCCATTTATAAGAAACAAAAAAGTCGCAGGACCACAAATTTTCTTAATTGGAGTGTGGACACTTACGACATTAACTATACATTCAATTTTGTTTACTTACAGTCTAGAAAAGATAGTTTTTATCTTCTTTCTAGTAATGTCTAGCATAATATTCATCAAATGTTAATTGACTCTCTTCTACCTTTTTAGCTAAATCCTTTCCAACATAACGAATATGCCATGATTCATAATGATACCCTGTCAAATCGTCTTTATCCTTTGGGTAACGTAGAATAAACCCATATTGACTCAATTGACTTAAAAACCATTTATAGCAAGGATGATTAACAACATCTTCATATTTGTATTGATCCAAGGCAACATCAAGTCCTAGACCTGTTGTATGCTCACTATGACCGGGACGTGAACATGTTTCATCGGCCTTTGCAACATCATAGGTTTCTACCATATGGTTATAGATTTCTTTTTGCCAAAGTGTAGAACGATAGCCAGAAGTTACGTATAACTCAAAGCCCTTTTGATAACAAGCCTCTTGTAAAGCAATAAAATCATCATATAAGACTTTTCGAGCCGTATGTTTACCATAGAGAAGACCATACTTTTTAGCTTTATTATTGATTTCTACAAGATCATCGGGCGCATAGTTTTCATCCACCTGATAATATTTATTCACAATTGTATTTAAATCATTAGGATGTTCTTGTTTTATAATATGATCATAAAAATCATAATCACGATTCATATTTACAAGTGTAACAATCTCTTCTTTCGTTAGATGAGGATGCTTACTTTTATATAAATTATAACGTTCTTTATATTCTGGATGTTCATAACTTATAGATTTTATTTTTTTACTTACAGATTTTTCTTTAGGCAAGAAAAAGAAAAAACAGATCAATAATGCAAAAACAAGTGTTATTAATAGAATTCTCTTCTTTTTCATAGACCAACCTCGATTTCTTCTTGCTAATCATTTGTTCAAAACAATATACCGTTATAACATTTTCACTAAAATAAAAAGATAAGACTGCTCACATTAGTTTATCATAAATATAAAAGGAACTATATGAAAATACAGTTCCTTTATTTATATAAAATAAAAACTCTGGTAAACCAGAGTTATTTTCAAATGGGGCGGCTGATGGGGATCGAACCCACGAAATGCCGGAGCCACAATCCGGTGTGTTAACCGCTTCACCACAACCGCCATATCTCTCGTAAGAGACAAGTAAGATTATATACAAGTCCTAGCTGTTTGTAAAGAGGAAATTAAACTTTTTTTAAAATATCGCTCTTTTTAAGAAAATTGTTGCTTTGAGTAATCTTATTCAGCGAATATACCATAACGATATTCGTAATATGCTTCCTTAAGTGAAATAGGCATAGGTGTAGCTCTTACCATTTCATTAC
>Ga0129313_1000376_pt1 | contig 40009 bp, 40 predicted proteins | sample O1105metagenome_FD_94436 | JGI IMG/M metagenome (GOLD analysis project Ga0129313, IMG submission 94436) | Orangutan group fecal microbial communities from fecal samples from Wisconsin, USA - O1105 metagenome | ecosystem: Host-associated > Mammals > Digestive system > Large intestine > Fecal...
CCTTTGATTAGTGCGGTTGGCGAACCAACACTATTATATCATTGGAGGTTTTTTACTGTAAGCTAAAGCGATTGTTGTCCACCTGCATAGCAGGTGGTTTTTTAAAGATTGCCTTACAATAAATGCCCTGCCGGGGATTGACCGGCAGGGCACCTTTTTTTGCATTACGGCAGTCTGTATTTTTCTGCATAGGCAAGAACTTTTCCGCGGAAATTGATGTTCTCGCTTTCTTTTAAGTTGTCCAGGTATTCATGGGTTTCGTAGCTGTCTTCCTTTACCTGCAAAAGGCATACCGCAATATTGGAACAGTGATCCGCCACTCTTTCAAAGTTATTGGTAAGCTCCGTTAAAAGCACGCCCAGTTCAATGGTGCATTTACCCTTGCGCAGACGCTTGATATGACGCTTCTTCATTTCAATATTAAGCTGGTCAATAACCTCCTCCAAAGGCTCCACAAGCTCTGCCGTCTCGGAGCTGTCCGTTTCAAAAGCAGTAAAGGAAATATCCAGGATTTCCTTAATGGCATCCATGAAGACGGTAAGCTCTTCCATTGCTTTATCGGAGAATACCAGTCCTCTCTCCTGCATTTCGTCCGCCGACTCCTTAATATTTAAGGCATGGTCGGAAATCCTCTCAAAATCGCCGATACAGTGAAGCAGGATGGACAATACATGACTTTCCTTTTCCGTCATATCCTTGCCGCTGATCTTTACTAAGTAAGTACCGATTTCATCCTCGAACCGGTCAATATCCTGTTCTAATTTTTCAACCTCTGCCGCCTTGTCCGCATCATAGCTCTGCAGAAGGTCAAGCGCTGTGAAAATTGACTTCTTGGAATACTGCGCCATGGTAATGGCAACTCTTCTGCTTCGCTCAATGGCAAGTCCGGGGTTCTCCAAGAAACGGCTGTCCAGTGTTTTCAATTCCACATCCACGGGTGACATTTCGCCTTCCTTTACCTTGTCCGGTACGGTTAAATTAACTAACTTAACAAACATCTTAGAGAAAGGAAGCAGGATGATGCAAAGCGCTATGTTAAATAAGGAATGAATCAAGGCAATTCCAAGCGGAGAAATTGCTTCTTCCATAAAGGAAAAATGAAGGAAAGTATTCGCCGCATAGAAAACCACCATAAACAGGGTTGTCTTTACAATATTGTAATACAGATGCATGAGGGCTGCCTTCTTGGCATCCTTGTTGGCGCCGATGGCGGAAATCAGGACCGTAATGCAGGCACCGATATTCTGTCCCATGATAACCGGCACCGCCGTAGCTCCGGTCACTGCCCCCGAACGGGACAACGCCTGCAAAATACCGACGGATGCGGAAGAGCTCTGTACGATAGCAGTCATAATAAAGCCTACCAGTACGCCTAAAAGCGGGTTGGAGAACATGGTCAGCATATTGGTAAACTCCGGTACATCCGCCAGTCCGTTTACCGCGCCGCTCATGGTGTCCATACCAATCATCAGAATGGCAAAGCCGGCAATAACGGTACCCACCGTCTTATGCTTTTCCTTCTTGGTGAAGTTAATCAGGATAACCCCGATCAATGCCAGTACGGGAGCAAAGGATGACGGTTTGAAAAGCTGAATGATAAAGCTGGTGCTTTCAATACCGGTCAGGCTTAAAAGCCATGCGGTAATGGTGGTACCTACATTGGCACCGATAATTACGTTTACCGCCTGCTCCAGCTGCATAATTCCGGAGTTTACAAAACCGACTACCATAACTATGGTTGCCGTGGAGGACTGGATAACCGCCGTCACACCGGCGCCCACCAAAACCGCCTTAACCGGATTGTTGGTAAGTTTTTCCAGTATATTCTCCAGCTTGCTGCCGGAAACCCTCGACAGGCCTTCGCCCATCATGTGCATACCATACAGGAACAGGGCAAGTCCGCCCATCATCGTCAGAAGGTCAAAAAAATCCATTTGTGTACCCAACTTTCTTTTTTTCTGTACAATTTTTACTCACTATTTCTATTGTAACTAAAAAGCGTCCTATATGCAACAACCTTTTCCGCAAGTTTTTTGTTATGTTTTCTGTATCTGTTTTTCCAGCTCCGCGGCTGCAAGGCTTAACGACTCGCCCTTTCTTTTTAAAAGACAGATGTTCCGCTCCGGCACCGGCGGCTCCATATCCAGAATAACCAGCCCCTCCATATTTTCCTTTTCCAGGAAATCCAGCGGTACAAAGCCTATCCCCAAATCCGACTTTACCATGGGCAGTATCTGGTCGGAGGTTGCCGCCTCCACATCCGGGGAGAACGTCCATCCCATCTTACCAAAAATAGCGGAATAAAAGGCAAAGGAACTGGTCTGCTCTCCGAGACCGATGAGCGGATATTTCTTTATCTGTTCATCCGTAAGCGACATTCCCGTTGCCAGGGAAAATGCGGTGCTGCATACCGGAACCTCCTTAATTTTCCGAAGTACCTTGGCAGTAATTCCCTCCGGCAGAGTAAACGGGTCGGTTACAAGCGCCATGTCCGCCAGTCCTTTTTTTAATTCCGAAAGCGCCTGCGGTGTGGTCTGGTTGGAAATGCGGATACGGATACCGGGATACGCCTTCCGGTATTTTTTTAAGGCAGGAAGCAATACACAGTGCAGGGCAATTTCGCTGGCGGCAATCGTAACCACTCCGCCCTGCAGACTCTTTTCCCGGGCGATTTCTTCCTCACCGCTCAAAATATGCTCCATTGCTACGGAAATATGGGCATACAGCTTTTCCCCCTCCGGGGTCAGGGTAATGCCGTGCCGCTGCCGGATAAACAGCGTACATCCCAGCTCCTCTTCCAATTTCTTCATCATACGGGTGATATTGGGCTGATTGTTCATCAGCGCCTGTGCGGCTGCCGTGAAGCTTTTCAGCTTTGCCACATAATAAAAGACCCTGTAATAGTCATAACTGATGTTCATACTTTTCTCCATATCATTTTCATATATCTATATTTCAAAATTTGTATTTTTCATATATCTTTAATGGGATTATAATACAGCCGATGTGAAAAAAGCAACACCTGAACAGAGAGAGGATGAAAAGTATGGAGAACAAAATTATTTGTATCGGACGTGAATACGGCAGCGGCGGTCGTGAAATCGGAGAAAAGTTAGCAAGACAGCTCGGTATCCCCTGCTATGACAAGCTGCTGATTAAAAAGGCGGCTTTAGAATCCGGATTAAGCGAAGAATTTCTTTCCCGGACAGAGGAATCCCCCATTAACAGCATCCAGTTTTTAAGCGGTAACCCTTATGCGGATGTAGCCGGTATCGGCACCGCTTTCTATTCCGAGAGCCAGATGGCTTACAATGCGGAACGCACCGTTATCGAACAGTTGGCAAAGCAGGGACCCTGCGTTATCATCGGCCGCTGCGCTTCCGCCATTCTTCCCAAAAAAGACCGTCTTTCCGTTTTCATTTATGCAGACAAAGCGGATAAAATCAAACGTGTCATGGCACGGAACAACCTGACCGAAAAAGAAGCGGCTCACCGCATCAAGCACATGGATCGCATGAGAAAACAGTTCTTTGATTTTTATTCCGACACCTCCTGGGGTCACGCAGACAGCTATGACCTGCTGTTATCCAGCAGCCGCTTTGGTACGGACGGATGCGTCAATATGATTGTAAACAGTATCAAGGAATGGGAGGCATAAAAAGATGAATAAAGACCTTACTGTAGGAAAGCCGGAAACCGTTTTATGGAAATTCTGCCTGCCGTTGTTCGGCAGTATCATTTTCCAGCAGTTATACAATATTGCCGACAGCCTGGTTGCCGGAAAATTCGTCGGCGAAAATGCTCTGGCTGCGGTCGGTAACAGCTACGAAATCACTCTTATTTTTATAGCATTTGCCTTCGGATGCAACATGGGCTGCTCCGTTGTGGTATCCAAGCTTTTCGGTGCCAAGAATTTCAAGGAAATGAAAACAGCGGTCTACACCGCCTGCATCTTCAGCGCCATCGTGTGTGCTTTCCTGATGCTAATCGGTATCGCCGGTTCCGGACTGTTGCTCCGTTTAATCCGTACACCCGAGGAAGTTTTTGCAGACTCCAAGCTTTATCTGGACATCTATGCCTGGGGCTTGCCGTTTGTTTTCTTCTATAACATTGCAACCGGTATCTTTTCCGCTTTGGGCGACTCCAAAACACCGTTCTACTTTCTGGCGGTTTCTTCCTTATCCAATATCGCCGTAGATATCTGGTTTGTAAAAGCATTCCATATGGGGGTTGCCGGTGTTGCATGGGCTACCTTCCTCTGCCAGGGCGTAAGCTGTGTACTTGCCATGGTCGTTGTGTTCAACAGACTTCGTAAAGTAGAAGGCAAGGAAAAAGCGCCTCTCTTCAGCCTGGCGCTCTTAAAGGATATTGTAGTTATTGCGGTTCCCAGTACTCTGCAGCAGAGTTTCATTTCCTTAGGAAACATTATCATCCAGAGTATTATCAACGGCTTCGGTGCTCCCGTTATGGCAGGTTATTCCGCAGCCGTCAAACTGAATAACCTGGTTATCACCTCCTTCACCACTCTTGGCAACGGTATTTCCAACTACACCGCCCAAAATCTCGGAGCCAGAAAACTGCCCCGTATCAAAGAGGGCATGAAGGTTGGCGTAAAAATGGTATGGATGTTAAGCCTTCCGCTTTTCCTCCTGTACTTCTTTGCCGGCAATGTCGTTCTGAAGCTCTTCATGGATGAACCTACCGAACTCGCCATGCATACAGGCATTATGTACCTGCGGATTTTGTCCCCCTTCTACTTTGTAGTTTCCGCGAAATTAGTAGCCGACGGTATTCTCCGTGGCGCCGGCATGATGAAGCAGTTCATGATTGCCACCTTCACCGACTTAATCCTGCGTGTGGTTATGGCTTTCGTATTCTCCAGAACCGCTCTCGGTGCCACCGGTATCTGGTGCGCATGGCCCATCGGCTGGTGCATTGCTACCGTACTTTCCATTATTTTCTACCGCCATGGTCCCTGGGCAGCTGCCAAAGCGGAGCAGGAAAAAGCATCAATGTAATTTTCATAATTATTTCACAATTTTCCAATTGCTATTTTCTCAACCTTTGCGTATACTAAGGTTGAGAAAATACGAAAGGAGAAACTCGCATGGCAACACAAAGTATATTTCATAATATCGTTATCAATGACGCACAGACCGCCCAAGCTTTTGTCACCGCTTTGGAAAATGCCGCTGCTGCTGATAAGCTGACTTCTCCAAATATATCTTCCAGAGATTTATCAAAAGAAGAAATCAAAAAATATTTTGGAGTTGTGAAAGATGATTAATTACCTACAATTAAATATTTTGGATATGCTTGAATTCCTTGGAGAGGATAGCTGTCAAAACATCCTCTCGTCTTTTATCTGTCCCCTTAATCCCGATGTCGAAGATTTCATACACACAAAAGCAATCCCCTTCGCCCGACAACATATCGCTATCACCTATCTCGTTTTTTCCGAACAAAACAATCAAAAACATCTCGTTGGTTATTATACCCTCACCAATAAGTTCATCTGTATCAACAGTTCCGCTTTAAGTAAAACCTTGCAAAAGAAAATATCAAAATTTTCCCAATATGATGAAAACCTGAAGCAGCACATGATATCCATGCCCTTAATTGCCCAACTCGGTAAAAATTTCGCTTCCAACATTCCCTTGAACATAGCCGGTTCTGATTTACTGGAAATGGCATTGGAACGAGTCCTTGCCATAGAACATCTAATCGGCGGAAAAACAGTCTACATAGAATGCAATAACCATCCAAAGCTTTTTTCTTTTTATTCTTCGGCAGGTTTCTTTCCTTTTCAAGAACGAATACGTCAGCCATCCGGCGAAAATAACAGCAGTCCTCCTCTTGTTCAAATGCTAAAATATTTCCACCACTAAATAATAACCGCCGTCTCCACGTACCCTTCGTGCGTACCCGTAAACAGTCTTCCGAAATCTCCGGTCACGATATCCTTAACCATTCCCTTTTCACAGTCCACCGCTATATGGGATAAATCCCGCTGCAGTCCTTCTCCCGTGCATTTGCAGAAAGCTTCCTTTGCGGAAAACAACAGAAAGAAATCCTCATCCTTATCCTGCGCATTGTGTATTTTTTCCTTTACCCCGGAAACATCCTTAGCATGCCGTTTCTGGATGTCCACGCCTATCTGCCGGTCCGCTATGCCGCACAAAACATAGTCCCCCGAATGGGACAGGTTAAAAAAAATATCGCTGTTATTTTGTAAATACGGCTTGCCATGCTCACCAATGCAGACTTTTGATGCCCAAAGGAGATTTTCCCGCTCCGTCAAAGGAAGCGCCCTCAGCTCTTTTAGAACTTTTTCCACGGTAAACTCTGTGACCGCAAGTGCCACACCCCTGTCCTGTGTTTCTGCCAGCCCTGCCGACATCCTATCTGCCGCTTCTTCCGACATCTGTTTCTCCTGTCCGGAAACCGGCAGCCACCGATACAGACTGTAAGTAAAAAGCAGCCAGGCACCCACACTCTGGGCTCTGTTCTTTTCTTTATGAAAGGAAAGAGCATGTGCCTTTCTTTCCTCATTCAAAAACGCACATGCTCTTACTTCCGTTTCAGGGTTCATAAGCCCCGTTATATCCATTCTCGTAATCAGCATCGAAATAACCATGCCTTTCCTCAGGTGATAATTTCTACAACTCTAAATTTTATTCTTCTTCCTCGGGATGCGTGATGTTTAATGCAATCTGCAGATCATCCAGCTGCTTATCGTCAACCACATCCGGTGCATTGCTCATTAAATCGGAGGCATCCTTAACCTTCGGGAAAGCGATAACCTCACGGATATTGTCTGCCTTCACAAGCAGCATGACAAAACGGTCCAGACCGATTGCCAGTCCTGCGTGAGGCGGTACTCCGTACTTGAAAGCGTTAATCAGGAAACCGAATCTGTCGTATGCGGCTTCTTTGGTAAAGCCCAGTACTTCAAACATCTTTTCCTGTACTTCCGGCTGGAAAATTCTGACGCTGCCGCCTCCAAGCTCAATACCGTTCAATACAATATCGTAAGCCTTTGCACGGACCCTGCCGGGGTCGGAATCAATGTACTGTAAATCTTCATCCATGGGCATGGTGAACGGATGGTGCATAGCCACATAACGGTTCTCTTCCTCGCTCCACTCCAAAAGAGGGAACTCGGTTACCCAGAGGAAATTGAATTTATCGTTGTCAATCATATCAAGCTGCTTAGCCACTTCGATACGAAGCGCACCCAGTACGCTGAATACAATCTTATTCTTGTCCGCCGCAAATAAAAGCAGGTCTCCGGGCTGTCCTTCCATGGCATCTACCAGATTTTTCAGTTCTTCTTCCGTCATGAATTTTGCAAAAGAAGACTTGTAAGTGCCGTCGGGTAAAACCGAGAGGTAAGCCAGACCTTTTGCACCGTAGCCCTTGGCAAAATCAACCAGCGCATCAATCTTCTTACGGGGCATTTCCGCCTCGCCCTTTACATTGATACCTCTGACGGAACCGCCGTTCTCCAGTGCACCTGTAAATACACCGAAACCGCAGCCCTTTACCACATCGGATACGTTCTTCAGTTCCATGCCGAAACGGGTATCCGGCTTATCGGAACCGAAACGCTCCATAGCTTCCTGCCAGGTCATACGCTTAATGGGAAGCTGCACATCCAAGCCGATGGCTTCCTTGCATACTCTTGCTACCATTTTTTCGGTCGTTTCAATAACATCATCCACGTCTACGAAGGACATTTCCAGGTCAACCTGTGTAAATTCCGGCTGTCTGTCGGCACGAAGGTCTTCGTCACGGAAACATCTTGCAATCTGGAAATAACGGTCATAACCGGAGCACATTAAAAGCTGCTTGAAAATCTGCGGAGACTGGGGAAGTGCATAGAACTTACCCGGATGCACACGGCTGGGAACCAGGTAGTCTCTGGCGCCTTCCGGTGTGGACTTGCAGAGCATGGGAGTTTCAATTTCAAAGAAGCCTTCCTCATCCATGTGCTTTCTGATGGTTGTGGTAATCTTACTTCTTAACTTTAAGTTCTTCTGTAAGTTGGGTCTTCTTAAATCCAGATAACGGTATTTTAAGCGTAAATCTTCTTTGGTCTTTGTATCTGCTTCCACGGGGAAGGGCGGTGTTTCTGCCTCGGATAAAATACGAATCTGCTCGGCGCGTACTTCGATGTCGCCGGTAGCCAGGTTTTCATTGCTTGCCGCCGCTCTCTTTTCCACACGGCCCACAACCGCAACCACAAACTCGCTTCGTAACTTTGCAGCCTTTTCAAAGTTCTCGCTGCCGCAGTCGCTTTCTTCAAAAATAACCTGCAGAATACCTGCTCGGTCACGCAGGTCTACAAAGATAATGCCGCCTTTGTTGCGCTGCTTCTGTACCCATCCCATTACGGTAACGGTTTCACCGATGTTGGCGCTTGATAACTCGCCGCATCTGTGTGTCCTTTTTAATCCTTTCATTGTCTCAGCCATTGGTTTTCTCCTTTATAACTCCGCTTAATGCTGCAGAGGATTCTTATAAAATTCCCGGAACTCCTCATAGCCCTCTGCCGTGAGCTGCTCCTTCTGGAATTTTTTATTCTTGTTCATACGGGCAATTAAAATCTGATGTCCGTCTTCTCTTTCCTTCTGTGCCAGTGCAATAATTTCACACAAGGCCTCTCCGGCAACGCCCTTTTCAATCAGGAAAGCTTTCTTTGCCGGCTGGGTCGGAACCTTGAAGCCTTTTTCCATTAACAGAAGGATAATTCTCTCAAATCCGATGGAAAATCCGCATGCGGGCACATCGTTTCCGGTAAACTTGCCCACCATCTTGTCGTAACGTCCGCCGCCGCCGCAGCTTCCGCCGAACTCCGGCATGGCAATTTCAAAAATGGTGCCGGTATAATAACTCATGCCTCTTACCAGGGTCGGGTCAAATACCAGTTCAAAAGAATCCGCTTTGGTGGCTTTCACACTGTCCATGATTTCCATAAAGGAATGCATGACATCCGCATCCAGATAATCCTTTAAGGTATCTAAAAGGTAAGCGGGACCGTTCTCGGCTTTTTCCACCTCTGCAAACAGATTTAAGTATTTCTCACAGATTTCTTCCGCATAGCCGTCCTCTACAAGCTCCGCTTTCACGCCGTCCATGCCAATCTTGTCCATCTTGTCCAGCGTAATGAATACACTGTCGTAAGACTCCTCGGGAAATCCCGCATATGCCGCCATTGCCTTTAAGATGCGGCGGTCATTGATACGGATCTGGAAATTGGAAAAGCCCAGTCTGGTCAATGTCGTTGTGGTTGCCAGAATAAGTTCGATTTCCGCTAAATTGGAAGGCTCGCCCAGAATATCAATGTCGCACTGCATGAACTGGCGGTAACGGCCTCTCTGGGGTCTGTCGGCTCTCCATACATTTCCCATCTGCAATGCCTTAAAAGGGCTGGGAAGATTTGCCGCATTGTTGGAATAAAAACGAACCAGAGGAACCGTCAGATCGTAACGGAGTCCGCCGTCCACCAGATCGTTTTCACTTGCAGCGGTTTCTAAATTCAGCTTTTCACCGCGCTTTAAGATCTTAAAAATCAGCTTTTCGTTTTCACCGCCCTGCTTATTGCTTAAGTTTGCAATATTTTCCACGCAGGGAGTTTCTATGGAAGTAAATCCGAACTTTCCATAAGTATCCTTAATCACACTGATCACATAATCACGTATCTGCATCTCTGCAGGTAAAATGTCCTTCATGCCGGTAACCGGCTTCTTGGAAAGCGCCATATCTGCTCCTATCTATGCGTTTTCTCGCAATTTTTGTTGATTTTACTTACAGTATTTTACACTTTATCTGTTAGTATTTCAAGCATTAGTTTCCTGTTGTATTTTCCTGTTGCATTTTCCTGTTGTTTGCCACTTTTCTTTTTATTTCGTGAAATCTCTTGACATAGTATTAAATACTACATAGAATAAAGAGGAAAATACTTAAGATAGGATGTAATGTCATGTTTCAGATAGTTGTTGATTCCGCTGCCAATATTCCGGCAGAGCTTGTTAAAAAGTACGATATCCGCGTAATATCCTTTGTAAATTATGTAAACGGAAAAAGAATAGTCTGTTTTGACCCCGACCTCACTCCCGAGGAAGAAAGAGCAAAGGGCAGGGAGTATTATGATGCTGTCCGCGCCGGTGCCGATGTCAAGACCGGACTTATCAGCAGCGGGGATTTTGAAGACCTGTTCCGCTCTATTTTAGAAGCCGGAGACGATATTCTATATTTTTCATTAAGTAAAAACATCAGCGGTACATACAACTCCGCCCGTATTGCAGCCGAGGAGCTTTCCGAAAGCTTCCCGGACAGAAAAATCCGTCTGATTGACGCCTTAAATGCTTCCCTGGCACAGGGTATTCTTGCCATTTATGCCAGTGAAATGCGCGCCGGGGGAAAGAGCCTTGACGAAACCGCCGACATTCTTGCCACCTACCCCGCAAAAATGAACGGTATCTTTACCGTCGGCGACTTAAAATATTTATCCAAAACCGGCCGTATCAGCAGTTCTGCTGCTTTAGTCGGAAACCTTTTAAGCATCAAGCCCATCTTACGCGGCAACAAGGATGGCTTCATAGTCCAGTTCAAGAAATGCAGAGGCCGTAAGTCAGCCTTAAATACCCTTGTTTCTTTAGTTTGCGACAACATTGTAAATCCGGAAGAACAGATTATCGGTATTGCCCATGCGGATGCTTACGAAGACTCCCTCTATGTAATGGAAGAAATCAGGAAGCGTGTGAAGCTCCGCGGCTTCATCAACACTTCCTACGACTACTGCACCGGCAGCCATGTAGGTCCCGACACCATCGCACTCTTCTTCATGGCAAAGGACCGTGAATTAGGAGAAGGAAAGCAGGGTTAACGTACCTGCTTTCCCGACATTATAATATATCCCAGATGGCGAAAGCCATCCCGGACCGTTCTCAGTTTTGAAGTCCTCGGATACTCACATTTTTGCAGTATTACCGGTACCTGCCGGATACGCAGACGTTTTTTTGCCGCCTCCGCAATCATCTCTGTTGCAAATTCCATACCATCCGTATGAAGCTGTAATTTTTCCGCTGCTTTCCGGCTCATTCCCCGGAGTCCGCAGTGAAAGTCGTAAACATCCGTATGAAACCGTTTTCTGCCGCAATAAGACAGAAGGCGTACTCCCCATCTGTGGGAAAATGACATGGCTCCCTTTTTCAAACCTCCGGTATACCGGTTTCCTATAACCATATCGCACTCTCCCCGCTCCAGCAGACCATACATTTCATCCATATGCCGGAAATCATAAGTCTTATCGCAATCGCCGATAATAAAAATCCTGCCCCTTCCTGCTGCCAGCCCGGTTCTGATTGCGCGACCATACCCCGGCCGCAGCTCTGTAATCACCACCGCACCGTGTCGTAATGCGGTTTCGGCGGAGCAATCTGTGGAACCGTTGTCCACAACAAGCACCTCTCCCGTAATACTGCGGTCTTTCATAAAGGCAAGTGCCTCATCCACGCATAACCCCACTGTATTTTCTTCATTTAAGCACGGCATAATCACCGACAACGTAAGATCTTTGCGTTCATTTTCTGCCATGTGCCAGCCACCTCCAGTCCACAACCTCCTCCAGGATCAGTACGATTGCCAGAACCGTTGCCATTTGCGCCCTGTAAGTAAAGAAACAGTGCAGATAGGAGTGATTATGCAGAACCAGATACCTTATATAAGGAACCAGTCCCGGCAGCATATACATCAGAATATGCCACCCACAGATATGTTTTCCGTGGTAAACATATCCGTTATAGGAAATAAAAAGAACCAGAAAAATACAGAAAAGAACACCGATTTCACCATATTCCAGAGGAAAAAGACACCCTATATTCCGGGTTACCGCCCCACAGATATACGTCAGCTGACTGACCCCGATATCTCCGTAAAGTCTTTCCCCGATGTGCTCCGTTACATAAGGCATTACATTCTCTCCTAAAATCAGGGAAGCCATAACCCATTTCATTACCCACATTCCCACATAGCCAAAGCCCCAGACTAACGTAAGCTTTGCTGCTTCCTTCATCACCTGCGTACGGGATGCCTGCGGATTCTTATGAAAAAAGACCCATAAGATCAGAAGCAGCGGTACGGTTAAGGACAAGGTTTCGGTTGTCAGGAAATCCATATAAGCGCATACCATGCCGCTTATCAGGGAAAGAATACCCAGATGCTTTTCTTTTCCCTGAAGTGTAAGTTTCACACCGGCAACGGATATAATCAGCAACAGCAGGTATGTCCATGTATATTCCAACGACAATGGTACAAACCATGATGACGTCATAATCAGACCTGTCAGGACACCAAGTGCCGGTCCGTATGCTTTGTTTTTTACAAGCAGTCCCATAAGAAGAAGGCTGAGTACAGCCAGAATAATACCATTGACCAGGTATATCTGTTTTATGGAAAAAAATACCAATAACGGCCGGACAATCGTATTTGATCCATGCCAGTATCGCAGGTACTGCCTGTTTGCCTTTTTACCCTCTGTTACCGCATGCAACAGATTTTCATTTTCATTTTCATACGGTGTATAATAATAGGAAGACCACATGACGGAGCTAAGCGGGTGATCCGCGTCATATTGGTAAGCAATAGCCAGCAGAATTGAATCTGCATACCTGTCAATCTCACTGCCCTTTACACCGTCAACCACCGTTCCAAAGAGTTCTCCCTCACACAGATATTCTGCCGACTCCCGCACATTCCCACGTATTGCGTTCTGCGGTATGAATGCCGCAAGCACAAGCAGCCCCGTCAGTAATATGGTCATAAGAAAAAAGGTCACTATATATCTGATACTGCTTTTTACAGTTGTCATATTCTTTGAAATCCCCATTTTATGCTTTATATTGAACCGGTAAATATCAAACTATCAGCATAACCCGCTGAAAAGCTTTCCTTTCCTGTCAATCATTTCCTCTATTTTCTCCATATACAGACCGACATCCTTCACATTATCGCACCGCTCAATCCGTCCGTCCGGGAAAACTCTCTTGGTGATGGAGCCGGCGCCTAATGCCACGATGGTCTGTTTCTCCTCCATTATCAAGACATAGCTTGTATTATCATGTATTACAATATAATCAAGGATTTTGTCGAATTGCATATATGTATTATTAAGTATTATTCGGTACTGTTTTTCCCTTGTTCGTTGCACTTCTGTTGCATTTAAGGTTTTTATGTTGCACCCGAAGTCCAAAGGACTTCTCATAATACTAAAATAACTTCATTTCATTAAATACTTCATTGAGTGATTCTTTCTTTTTCCACTCAGTTACTTCTGCGTAGATATCCATTGTTGTCTGAATATCCTTATGCCCCATTATTGTTTGAATTACTTTAACATGGACATCAGCTTCGCATAATCTGGTACAGAACGTATGTCTCAAATGATGACAGGTGAAATGTGGAAGCAATATAGCTTCTCGTCGCTCCTTGACAGCTCTTACTTCTTCTGTTGCATTGTGATTCTCGATAATTCGTCTTAACTCTCTGTTAATAGATTCCGGTGTGTAAATCTCATAAAATCTATTGCAAAAGATAAAACCAGACATATCATCTATTTGTGTCTTACAAACAATACCTTCTTCATCCTGCCTAGACTTTTCTTCCATTAAAGCTGTATAAACAGTGTCAACCATTGGTATTACACGTTTTCCTGATTCTGTCTTAGGTTCATTAACAACCCACTTCTGTTCTGTCTTGTTTCTTCTTCCAGCAAAGTAGAACAACGAATGGTTAATATCAATAGTACGTTTCTCCATATCTACATCTTCCCAGCGAAGTCCTACAACCTCTCCAATTCTACATCCTGTTCCAATAAGTAATGTAAATAAAGGTTTCCAACGATTGTACAAAGGATTTTCATCTATAAAGGAAAGAAATGCTCTTTGTTGTTCTAATGTCAACGCATGACGAACATATACGTTATTGCTTTCTGTCTTTTTCTTGAGTTGCTGAATCACTCCATTAGCAGGATTTCCCCTAATAATGTTATCTCTTACAGCCAATTCCAATGAAGGACGAATAAGTCTTTGAATGTACTGCACAGAACCGATATGCAAATTTTTTTCTGTCATCAAGTAATTATAGAAAAAAAGAACATCACTAAATTTTATTTCTCCAATTTTCCTTTTTCCAAATTCATCTCTAACATATCTATCATACATCTCCTGATAATTAGCCTTTGTCGATACTCTCAGTTCAGTTTTAATAGACATGTATCTGTCAAACAGAAAGTTTAAATCTGCATTTCCTGCAACATAAGAATCAATTCCATCCAACTGATCTCGTTTTAATTGTTCTTCCTTCTCTCGAAGCTTAACCAAATCTTTTGAGTATGTATATCTTCTTTTACCAAATGGATCAGTATAAGTATAAACATACATCTCATCTGTAATTCTAAAAGATTCCCCCTTCCGGAGCACTCTGCCTTTCTTGTCTTTTCGTGATGCCATATAATTTCTCTTTTCCTTTACGGTTGGAGAAGTTCTTGTTAATGTTACTCTTTTTCATCTAACAGTTTAGTAACACCTTCCTGCATCACTTGTGTAATGGTTTTGTTAGAGGACTCAGCATATCGCTTAACCTTCGCATAATCTTCTGGCATCATTCTTACACTTACTACTTTTTCTTTTTTTACTTCTGCCTTTGGACGTCCTGCTTTTGACATACTCATTCCTCCCTTACCACCATTATATTTTCGTATGACAAAAATGTCAACATAAACTTAGAACAAAATAGATAGATTCAATTACGTCATTCAAGTCGAAAACTTTCCAGATATTTTTCAAAGATTTCACAATTCACAAGTGCTATTTTATTTACTTTATAAATTGCCCCCGCATCCTTAGCCAATCGTTCAAATATGCTTTGACTAAATCCATAATACTGTGCACCATCCTTATATCTGCGAAATTTCTTCCATTCTTTCACAATTACCGTATTTTCCATCTCTGTTCTCCTTCCGTTTTATTGCGGCATTATCTGCCTATAAAAATCCATCAATACTACACTGATACATTTTTATCAGCAGATAATAAATAATCCATACAGGTGGCAGTCCAGTTTCCTGCCCACATCAGTCTCGCACTGTCATTCCTATTGACCGGATTCCTCCGGAAGTATCATTATCGAAAATATGGATCATCGCCTCATGCAACTGCTGCATTTTTTGCCAGACATTCCTCGCTACTAACCTTCACTTCAATACATTTTTCAGCATTCCATCATTTACACTTTATATATAGAAATAAAGCAGATTTCTCTTGGCGTATCCGCATAGTGGCTCCACATATTTCACACGTCCTGTATGAATCTGAATATTCAATTATCAAAGAGCGAATTGGTCAGACACCGTCTGACCTTTTGGATAAAACACATGACCTCATCAGCCATAAAAGCACACAAGGCAAACTGTTACTCTTAACTCCTTGTGTGCTTTCTGTGAATGACGAAATCACATCACAATGTGCCAAAAGTTTTATAAAATCTTCGCATCATTTCCATCATTCTATCCTTCTTTAGTTCCATAGGAAGATTTTCAATATAAAATGATATTTCTTCCATGTACATCCGAAATTCAACTTCTGTCATAGGCTGACCTGAAATAAGAACATTTCTCCCAGCTCTCTGCCCAGTGATCAAATAATCAAGACTTATGTTCATTTCCTGTTTCAAAATGATGAGCTTATCTTCTGTAATCATGCTATGTCCTCGTAATATCTTCGAGTATTGAATTTCTGTTATCCCAAACATAGTTGCCATTCGCTCATTGGAATAGCCTACCATATCCTGTGCCTGTTTTAATCTAGCAGCAATTACAATCAATTCTGCTCTTGTTATCTGGTGAATCATAAGACCTCCCTTTTTGTCTCTGTGTTCATTCTATCAAATGCTTCATAACTTTTCGCCGTCCTTTTTTGGTTTCACCTGTCCTTTTTTGGACAGTGCAAAAAAATAGCTGTACAAAATTTGCACAGCCTGTCTCTACAACAACCGTGGAGATTTGTGCATCCAACTCACATCCTTTCCTGGATAACAAAAAACCACGATCTAACTTCTCAATCTTTGCCGTACTCCCCTATTGGGGAGCATTAAAAAAGCACCTAACCTTATGTCAGATGCCTACAATTTAATATATGCCGATTGTGTATTGCCACCGTTATCATCCATTATCCTCCATGTAAAAATACCTTACATATTTGCGTATCTACTCCCATCGTCATTTTACTATAAATGTTGTCCTATAAATTTCCCTTGCAACATGGTTGACCTGCCAAAAATCTGCTGTTACAATAAATCTGGATAAAATACATCTGAATCTCATGCAAATCAAAACTGTTACTGGGTATCTTTATGCCTTGTAGCAGTTTTTTGTTTCCTCATCTTCCTACATTTTTGTGGCAGAAATGCCACTATGAGTTTTAAACAGGCTGCCTATGCAGCCAAAACTCGCAAATCTCCTATGGGGATTTGCACAAGAACAGCAAGCATTGGATGTGTCCGTACACATCCCCCATTTCTGCAATTTATCCTCACGGATAAACCGTCAGAAATATGCTTGTAAGGGGATACTCCCCCTAACCCCCTTCAAAAAAATAATCGCCAGATATGGCACAGTAAAAAAGGAAAAGGAATAGATATGGCAAACAGAAACCGCAAGCACAAAATTACACTCTATTTGAGTGATGATGAAATGTATATCTTGAAAAATAAAACGAAACTTTCAAACCTCGGTAGTATGTCATCATACCTGAGAAATCTGATTATCTATGGATACGTTTATGATGTGGATTACAAGTTCCTACATGACTACTCCGTAGAGCTGTCTCGTATTGGAAACCTCATAAATCAAATTGCAAAGAGAGCTAATACCACCGGAAATTTATACTCGGAAGATGTGAATGAAGTAAAGGAGCTAATGAAAAAGATATGGCATACACACGAATCCATGCTATCAAAGCAACCGTTGATAAGTCGATAGCGTACATCTGCAATCCGAATAAAACCGACGGAGAATTATATGTTTCTTCCTTCAGCTGTTCTGCTCAGACTGCATATCTGGAATTTGCTTTTGCCAATGGAAAAAATATAAAAAATAGAGATAATCTGGCACACCACTTAATACAATCATTCGCCCCCGGAGAAGTATCTTTTGAAGAAGCTCATCAGATTGGAAAAGAACTTGCAGACAGACTTCTCGGTAGTAAATACTCCTATGTTATTGCAACTCACATTGAAAAAGATCATGTGCATAATCATATCATTTTCTGTGCAACCGATAACATTGATCACAAAAAATATAACTCCTGTAAAAAGAACTACTATCAAATAAGGAAACTAAGTGATGAGCTTTGCAATGAGCACCAACTTTCTACCATTGTTCCGGGACAACAACGTGGCAAAAAACACACAGAATGGGAAGCTGAAAGAAATGGAAAATCATGGAAGGACAAGCTGCGTCGTGATATTGACGCAACCATCAAATTATCTAATTCCTACGAGGATTTTATACGTTTAATAAAGCTAAAAGGATATGAAATCAAAGGCGAAGAACTTAATAGCACTCTCTCATATATTTCTTTCCGCCCTACCGGTGCCGAAAGATTTGTCCGAGGCAGCAACCGTTCTTTGGGTAATGCTTATACACGAGAAAGTATCAAGGATCGTATTGAAACACGGGACAAGAAACGTACTGAATATAAGCAGAGAGATTATGCGAAACGCAAGCTCATAGATACTTCATCTGAGAATTTTGCTGAAAGTCCGGGATTGCAACACTGGGCTGAAATTGAAAATCTAAAAATAGTTGCAAGCACATACGCCAATGCGAAATCAATTAGTGCATTGGAACAACAACTTGTAGAAAAGAGAACCCTTTCTACTGCCGCCCGGTCAGAGCTTGTGGCATTAGAACATGACATGAAACCTTTAGCAGAAATCATCAAATATGCAGAGCAGCTTGAAGCAAATAAGCCATACCATGTTCGCTCCAAAAAATCGAAAAATCCAGACGAATATTTCCGTAGGCATGAAAGTGAACTGCTTCTGTATGACGGTGCAAAAAATATACTTCAAAAAGCCGGAATAGACACGAAAAACATAAATCTCGATCAACTGCGTGCGGATTATCACGCTATGGAAAAGAAAAAGGCAGAACTGCAAAAATCGTACAGAACTGCCGAAAAAGATATTTCCGAAATGGAACAGAAGTTACAAACTCTTAATCAATATCTCAACAAACAACCGTCTCAAAAACAGCCAGAGGAAGAAAAAACAACCTCTCGGCATTCTCTTTAGAATTAAAAAATCCGGTGCTATCTGCTTATGATAACATCGGATTTTATTCACTCTGCTGCATATCTTGTAATGCCTGCATATATGACAACGCCCTATCTCTGCTATTTGCATTTAGGTTTCTGGAAATATGTAAAAATAAAAGATCATCCTTTGATAATTCTTCATACTCTGCATCATTATCTGCAAAAAATTCCGCCAATGTAATATTAAAGCCATCGCAGATACGCTGAATCATATCTAACTGTGGAATTGAATGCCTGTCCATCATATTATAAAAGGAACTTTGCGGTATTCCACTTTCATGAATCAACTTATACTGACTCCAGCCTCTCTCCTCGCACAACGAATTGATTCTATCATATATCTGGTTGTACCTCATGATATACACCTCCCTTCTGGGGGAACTTTTGTATATCACTATTGTAGACAAGCTGCCATTTTTTGGAAATTTCTTATTAAGGGAGTATTGCTATCCCCTTATTGTAGAGTATATATATTCAACATACAGGTGGATTCATACATTCCTCAAACGGCTTACAATTATCTATCTCTTTCAATCTCTCAAGCCACTTCGTAATCGAACCATTTTCAACAAATTCCTTTAATGCCCCATCGCAGAATCTTTCTGCTCTTACTGCCCCCATAAGCAACGCCATAACCTGTTGACCAGAAAGAGAAGTTACATCGGCAGCACACATTGAGCGAGTACCCCATTCTATATTCTGTTCCTTCAATATTTCACCATATTTGTTCAACGAATATTCCGGGTGTTCCTTTTCAAACACATATATATTGTCTACTAATTTATTTACGGCTTCTTCATATACTACAAACGGAAACTGAATTGGTTGCTCCCTTGTACCGTTGTTCTTCTTATCCGCATACCACTCTCCAGCCTTGGAAGCATCTAATTCCGGCAAAAAACAGGTTAAACTTTCATACATAGGCATCTTCTCCCTTTTCTATAGTAATATCCTTATAATTTTCCACTTAAATGTCCTATTATCCATCATCAAAACAAACATAGATTTTCTCTCTTCGCCGTATGACGTACACTCAAAAATTAGATTTCCGGTATTCCCAGTCTGTTTTACTTCGTCTATGTTTATTTTTATCAGTTCTCCCTGCTCGGTCTGATAGCGACACCACAACGGTCTTATCTCTCCTTTGGTCGAAGTAACCGAACATACCTGACAGGAAATATCCACTCTCTGATCCATTATATCAATCCTTTATTCACTTCTGGACGCTGTGACCAGAATATAAAATTACTCTTTCTTGTATACGATTTCTATATCTCCATCGACAAAACCAACACCAATGCCTTGAAGTCTGTCCAACATCTCCATAAGTACAGTTCCATCCAGCAAATCTCCGATCCATTCTGTCACTTCTTCCAGTATGGCATCACAATCGGTTTCTTCTTCCCATGTAAATGGATCGTCTCTCGTTGTAAAAACCTCATCACATGCCCAATCTGCATCATTCTCATCAAATGAAGATGTTCCAACTAGTTCTACTGCCCAAAAAGAATCTTGATCCTCATACAAATTGAAATTAAGAGCCACAACATTTGATAATTCAGCATCCTGCAATGCGTTTTCTGCCCATTCTATAAATTTACCAACCATACTACATCCTCCCGGAAATTTATTTATGTATCTCAAAATGGTGTTAGATATTTTCTTTTTGCGACATCACAAATCGACATAAGTGCATAGTAATTTACCCGATTAGGGTAGTGTACTGCAGGGTGATAATAATCAATCACAAGGGTATCTTTCCAAAGACCAAGCATATTATCCCACGTATCCTCATTATGGAAATCATCTCCTAACACAATTTTCAATAAACTGCAATTATTACCACATACGATAATATCTGGTCTAATTATTTCAAGTTCTCTCTTTATCTCGGCTTGATCTTCTATTGCATATTTTTCTAAATCCTCATAATTTGACGAATTTTCACCATTGCTCTTTTTCACATTAACTACTGCGATCCGATCAATTATTTCTTTTTCGTGGGAACGCAAAACTTCCTCATCGTATTCGCACATATTTTGACTAAATGCATTGTGTATTGCCTGTGTCCATATTGCAATTTTTCTCCACATAGTCCAAGGTTGCTCGCAATCATGCAAATCCTCTACTAGATTATATCCATTCTCATTTGATGTATATGCTTCTTTCAGGAAATAGCATACTTTCGGAGTCTGCTGCTTTTCCCATTGTTCCTCACATACAATACCATCTCTGATAAAACGCTTATAACCTTTATTTCTATGCTTTTCTTTCCAACTATCCATGAGTAGTTCTATATCTGCTTGTTTACCCATATATCCACCTTTCAGCTTCTAGTCACAGCGTCCAGAAGTAACCACAACATCACTCGTTCAATCCAGATAATTCTAATAATTCTTGTCTTTTTTGTTCATACTCTGTTTTTTTATCTTCTGGAAGTTCTACATACAGTTCATCATAATCTAATTCTTCCCGATCTGTTCCCTTCACAGGTGCCAAAAGTACATAGTCCATCCACATTTCCCAGAGGTCATTAAACATTTCTCTGCTATCCGTATATACAGTATTTCCATCAAAATAACCATCTCTGAACCATTTCAGATGCACAAATCCAAAATCTCCTGCATCTAAAACGCACATATCTCCATACATAGCATATAATTCTTGAAATGCTTCTGCCACCCGTTTGCATTTATCATGTTCTTTCTTCGTGTACGCTTTTCCCATATAGCCACCTCTCGCTCCATTTCTCATAACTTCTGGACGCTGTGACCAGAAGTGTCCCATTTCACTTGCAACGCCACGATTTTACTCATGGATTACCCATGTACCTTTCTTAGATGAACCAATATGCTCCACAATACCATCTTTCTTTAATTTATTTATATGATATCGAACTCCACCAACTGAAAGCTCAAGTTGCTGTGCAATCGTCTTTACTGTAATAGTTGGCTTCTCTCTCATGAGACTAAGTATCCTCTCAACGCTTTCTGTGTCTGTATCCAACATTTCTGTGTTAGTTTTGGTGTTAGTTTCTGTATTAGTGCCAGTTTCTCTGTTAGTTTCTGTATTGGTTCCCCTTTTCCGATACATATTTACTCTGAAATCACCATCAAAATCAATCAGTTCTGGCTTCGGCAATCCATACTCTTCGCAGGCTTCAAATAATCTAGGTATTCCGGTTCCCCATTTTTCTATGATTTTCATGTATGCAAAAGCTCTAGCAATAGCAGGATTTCTTGGCTTTGAATAACCTTCCATCATTTTTGCAATCGTAACATTATTCAGAAGCATTCCCGGAGAAGTAATCTCTAATCTATCATCAAACAATGCCACCTGTATATTCCCCGGTTCAAGATAGCTACGGTGAGCCACAGCGTTCGCAATCAGTTCCCTGATACTGTCCGTAGGCAGTTCATATACATCCTGTCTATACATGCCTTAAATGATAATTTAGCGGCTTGATAACTGTGCAAGCAAAACGGCTTTCATTTTTTCGATAGCATGAATTTCCTTGACATTACAGTGAATATGCTCATAAACACGGTTTGCAGTTTCACCAAATTTACTCAAAGCATTGTCGTCAGGAAGCGGAATCTCGAAAGATTCAAGTTCCTGTTTGTTAATTGCTTCTCTGGTTGAACCTGATTGTCCGATACCCAGTAGTTTAGCCTTATTATCAGCAGAACAAAGAGTAAACATGATATAGTAACTCATGTTTTCACCTTTAATTGGTCGCACAATCATAACGTGCTGATTTACTCTTCATTCGCATATCCTACATTTTCAAAATTGCCGGACATATTTTTCTGCCGGTATAAATAATACGGATGCATCCCCATGTCCCTTGCGCCTTTAGATGCAATCTTCATGGTTTCATCGGTGTTATGAAGTGTTTTCACCCCATTTTCCTGAATCCACAGTGCCAGTCTGGAAGCACGCTTAATAGCAAGGGAATGTACCGTAAGGGAATCCGGCTGTAGCTTTTTGATTTCCTCTATGGTATTTTTCACATCCTCTTCCAGTTCTCCCGGAAGTCCCAGAATAATGTCCATGTTAATATGGAAATCTCCTGTCTTCCTTGCCAGATGAAAAGCCTCCTTCACCTGTTCCACGGTATGCTGTCTGCCAATCAGCTTCAGGGTATCCTGTTTCATGGTCTGCGGATTGACACTGATTCGGTCCACCTTATGTGCGGCAAGAACCTTGAGCTTGTCCTCCGTAATGCTGTCGGCACGTCCCGCTTCCACCGTAAATTCCTGCACTGTAGAAAAGTCAAACCGTTCCTGCAATGCGGAAATCAGCCTGTCAAGCTGCGGTGCCGTCAGGGTGGTAGGTGTTCCGCCTCCGATGTATACACTGTCCAGGATTTTACCGGCAAAGGCTTCTTTGGTAAAGTCCATTTCCTTAATCAGACAGTCAATGTATTCTTCTACCCTGTCCCGCCACTTGCAGATGGGATTGGAGGTAAAGGAACAGTACAGACAGGTCGTCGGGCAGAACGGAATGCCGATATACAGGCTGTACCCTTCTTCATAATGAATATGGGAAAGCAGCTCTTTTTCCCGCTTCGCAATTTCCACCGACAAATCTGCCTTTTCCGTGCTGACAAAATGCTCCTTTTGCAGCGCTGTCACTATTTCTTCTTCTGTTTTTCCTTCTTCCAGAAGGCCCATGGCAATCTTAGTCGGACGAATTCCCGTCAGGTTTCCCCAGGGAAGCTCTTTTCCCGTCATATCACACAAGGTTTTATATAAAAATTTCTTAAACTCATTTTTATAGGTAGACTCTGCCTCCTCCCGGTGCCAGATGTATTCCCCGGAAGTATTATCCGATTGCACAGTTTCCGCCGTGTCTGTACTCTTCTTGTCTGTTGCATCCTTTACTGTCACCGATGCACCATCATCCTGAAGTATAATTTCTATCCTTATGTTCTCTTCCCACTCTTTATTCTTCTCCGAAGACATCTCCGGTGTCAGGACCTTAACCATCTCCTCCGGATAAAACGCCTTTACAAGGGAATGCACATCATATTCAAATTGTGATTTATTAATCTTTACAGCAAACATAATTTTCTACCTCTGCTTTTCTGCCTCTCATTTTCTTATTATCGTCTTTCAGGGCATTTCTTGTCAACTGTAATCCATACACTGTGTATGGATTTTTCTTTCCATGCACACAATGACATACCGACGTTCCGTTTTCCGGCTCACCCACACAAGAAGAAACCTATATAAAACAATAAAGGCATACAAAAATGAACCTCATTTCTGCATGCCTTCATGAATCAATACCTGTAACTTATGCCATACACATAATAAAAAACATCAAATGTTCCTTACATCAGCGGATATTTGTCGGTCAGTGTCTGGACAATGGCTCTTGCTTCAGAGATCTTCTCCTCGCCACCCTTGATAACCATGGCGATTGCCTCCGCAATCTTGTCCATATCTTCGGTGTTCATGCCTCTGCTGGTAACGGCAGGTGTGCCTAAGCGTACACCGCTGGTGACAAACGGAGACTGCGGGTCATTGGGGATGGTGTTCTTGTTGCAGGTGATATGTGCTGCGTCAAGAAGCTTCTCCACTGCTTTACCGGTCAGACCGTAATTGGTTAAATCCACTAACATCAGGTGATTGTCCGTACCACCGGAAACAATTTTAATTCCGCGGCTCATCAGTCCGTTGCAGAGAGCCTGTGCATTATCAATAATGTTCTGCTGGTAAACCTTGAAGTCGTCGCTCAAAGCTTCCTTGAAGCAGACTGCCTTTGCCGCTATCACATGCATCAGAGGACCGCCCTGGATGCCGGGGAAAATAGCCTTGTTGAAGTTGTATTTTTCTGCTGCTTCCTTGTTGCACAAAATCATACCGCCTCTGGGTCCGCGGAGTGTCTTGTGGGTTGTGGTGGTGACCACATCCGCATAGGGAATGGGACTCGGATGAAGGCCTGCTGCCACAAGACCCGCAATATGCGCCATATCCACCATCAGAACCGCACCTACTTCATCCGCTACCTCACGGAATTTTTTGAAGTCGATGGTTCTTGCATAGGCAGAAGCGCCGGCAATAATTAACCGGGGCTTATTGGCAATAGCTAACTCTCTCATTTTATCATAGTCAAGGAAACCGTCATCATTTACACCGTAAGGCACTACATGGAAGTATTTGCCGGACATGTTTACCGGGCTTCCGTGTGTTAAATGTCCGCCATGGTCAAGATTCATGCCCATGATGGTGTCGCCAGGCTTGCAGACAGCAAACTGTACTGCCATATTTGCCTGTGCACCGGAGTGGGGCTGAACATTGGCATAATCGCAGCCGAACAGCTCCTTTGCCCTTTCAATCGCCAGATTTTCCACGACGTCCACACACTCACAGCCGCCGTAATACCTCTTTCCGGGATAGCCTTCCGCATATTTATTGGTAAGAATACTTCCCATGGCAGCCATGACCGCCTTGCTGACCCAGTTTTCAGATGCAATCAGCTCAATGTGGCTGTTCTGTCTTTCCTGCTCATCTACAATAGCCTGTGCGATTTCCGGGTCAACAGCCTTTACTTCCTCTAAAGAATACATAACGTTTCCTCCATTTCCTGCTTTTTTACATTAACGTATCAAAACGCTTGTCCTAAATTATAACATAGCGCACCCCTTCACGCAAGATTTCATTTACTTTCCTTCCCTTTACTGCTACAATAAACCGTAAAAGATAAAGAATGGAGATAATCATGCAGAAATACGAACTTATCATAAATCCGGCTTCCCGCTCCGGCAACGGTATGCGGATCTGGAAGGAAGAAATAAAACCGGTGCTTGAAGCAAACAAAATACCGTTTAACGCCCATTTTTCCCATAAAGCAGGCGATGTAGCGGTTCTTTCTTCTTCCATTACCGGGGATTATGCAAAAGAAAACCTGCCTCTCCGCCTCATCATTTTAGGCGGCGACGGTACGTTCAACGAAGCCCTGCAGGGAATTTCTTTCTATGATAATATGAAGATTGGCTACATTCCCACCGGTTCTTCCAACGACCTGGCAAGGGACCTTGGCATTCCGAAAAATCCGCAGCAGGCTCTAAATCTCATTCTGGATGAAAAACATGTCTGCTACATGGATTTAGGCTGTGTGCGCACTCCGGACAGAACCACCTACTTTGCGGTAAGCTGCGGCATCGGCTTTGACGCCGCCGTATGCGAAGAAGCCATGAACTCCAAAATCAAGGATTTCTTCAACCGCATCAAATTAGGAAAGCTCACCTATTTCGGTATTGCCATAAAGCAGCTTATCTCCGCTAAAAAGACCGCCTGCGATCTGTTTCTGGATAATGACAACGAGCCCATACATATTAACCGGCTTCTGTTTACCGTATCCATGATTCACCGTTTTGAGGGCGGCGGCTTTAAATTCTGCCCCACTGCGGACTGTACGGACGGCAGGTTTGAACTCTGCGTGGCGGGAGATGTTCCCAAGCCCGTTATCCTGCTTGCGCTGCCTACCGCCTTCTTCGGAAAGCATTACATGGTGCCCGGCATCCATGCTTTTCATGCCGAAAAAATCACCATCAAGACAAGCAAGCCCCTGTGGGTTCACACGGACGGTGAAGTACACGAAATGGCTGACTTTTTAGAAATAAGCTGCCGGCAGAAAACCATCCCCATGATTGTATAATTTTAATGTTTTTTGCATTAAAATACAGAAACCGCTTTTATTCATAAATAAATTCTTAATTCTTTACAAAGATTTGCAAAAAAGGATTGCAAAAAAAATAAACTTAGCTATACTTGTGATGTAACTTTGGGAGATATTACAGCCCTCCGGATTTAAGCCTCCGGGGAGCACAGGATGGGAGTTTTATTGTGAAAAAGAAATTTGAATGGAAGAGTTTTTATCTCAAGTACCACCATGCCATTCCCGCCATCATTTACGGCATCATATATATGACATGGTTCTGTTATTTAGAGAATACGGTTACGAGCCAGTACAGGGTCATCCATGTAGCGCTGGATGACATGATTCCTTTCTGTGAGGTATTCGTTATTCCTTACTTTTTATGGTTTGCCTACATTGCAACGGTCGTAGTTTTCTTCTTCTTTAAGGACAAAGAGGAATATTACAAAACCTGCCTGTTTTTAGCAACCGGCATGACCATTTTCCTAATCGTTTCCACTCTGTGGCCCAATGGTCATCACTTAAGACCTTATGTCATGCCCAGAGACAATATTTTCACCAGAATGGTGGCTGCCCTGTATAAGACAGATACACCTACCAACCTCTGGCCCAGCATCCATGTTTACAATTCCCTGGGTGCGCACATTGCCGTTATGAAGAGCAGGCATCTGGAAAATAAAAAAGGCATCCGCATCGGTTCTTTCATCCTTTGCGTATCCATTATCCTTTCCACCATGTTCATCAAACAGCATTCCGTCTTTGATGTTACCACCGCCTTCATTATGGCAGCCGTGATGTACGTGCTGGTTTACCGTTTTGATTCTGTATGCGCCATCAGACGTATGTTTCATCCGAGCCGCAACCGCGGACCTCAGGTAGAGTCTTAATATAAAAATAAAAAGCGTATGAGCGAAATGCCCATACGCTTTTGTTATTTCTTAGTTAAAATTAAATATCTTCTGGCAGATCATGTAGCCTTCCACGGAAAGCTTTCTGCCGCCCTTGCCGGGCAGGTTCATGAAACCGCCCATAATGCCGTTGCGCATCCAGGCATATAGAAGCCTGTCCTTATCCTTTAAATACTGCCACAACTCCTTCTTGGCATTCAGCTGCTCATCCGTACCTGCCCGCAGACACAGTGCGGAGGAAACCGTCATGATAATTTCCAGGTAATTTCTCATATACTGGTGCCGTCTCTTGCATCTGATAATCTGGTTCTTATGCTCCGTATAGAAATCAATCATGATTTTATTGACCCTGATCTGCTGGTCTAAGCGGGAAATCATGACCGTTTCATTGACGGACTGGTCGGCACGTCCGATATAATAACGGTAGAAATTCACATCCAGATAATACATAGTGTTTACATGTAAAAGCGGTTCAAATACATAGATGTTATCCACATAGAAGGTATGTTCCGGCAGATGCAGACCACAATCCTTTAGAAGCTGGGTGCGGAAAATAACGGAATGCATCAGAATATAATGTGCCTTTCTGAAATGTCTGCAGTCGTCCCAGGTAAACATCCTGTCCGTAGGAAGAATATGGCGGTAATGCATTATCTTCTTACGCTTCTCCCCTTCTTTTTCGTAGACAAAGTTGCTTACCAGCATATCCAGTGCCTTGTCACCGCCGGCAATATCCCGCAGAGTATCCAAAATCTTTTTGTAAGCCTCTTCCTGTACCCAGTCGTCGGAGTCAACTACCTTGAAATACAGACCCGATGCGTTTTCAATCCCCGCATTCACGGCAGAACCGTGACCGCCGTTTTCCTTATGAATTGCTTTAATGATATCGGGATACTTTGCCGCATATTCATCTGCAATTTCCGCGGTATTATCCTTGGTGGAGCCATCGTCCACAATCAGTATTTCCACATCTTCTCCTCCCTTTAACAGGGATTCAATGCATTTTCCCATGTATGCTGCCGAGTTATAGCATGGTATTGCAATGGATAAAAGTTTCATAATAGTTTTCATTCCTCCTGTTTAGCGGATTTATAATATATATGACGCATACGCCGCAAACGCAGACGGTATGGCATACTTTTTCTGTACCTCTTCGGAACGTTCAAAAATCCACTGTTCCTTTTTGACGGCCTGCGTGCGGTCGGAAAGCTCGTCCACCCGCACCAGGTATCCCCACATATGCCATTCCTTATGGGAAAACACATGTACCGCATCTGTAAGTCTTGCCACCCTGACGATGGGCATACCTCTTTTCTTGAAAAAAGCAGTAACCTCTTCCGGTGAAAGATGCCCTGCCGTGTTGGGAAATTCATACAGCCCTGCTAAAAGTCCTTTATCCGGTCTTTTGTGAAGCGCTGTTTTTTCCTCATCCTGCAGGATAAAAACTGTCTTTTCCTCTATGGTACGGCCTTTTTTTGCACTCTTTACCGGGAACTCACTCTGTCTTCCTGCATGGTACGCCGCACAGATATGGGACAGGGGGCATACCTCGCAATGAGGAGCGCCGTTTGGGATGCAGACCATGGCGCCGATTTCCATCATGGCCTGATTAAAATCACCGGCACGCCTTGGCATGGCTGCCCGAAGCTCTTCCTCTAAGTTTTTCTTTACTTTCTCCTGTGCGATGTCATCGGGTCTCATAAACAGCCTTGATATGACACGCAGTACATTGCCGTCCACAGCCGGAACCGGTATGCCGAAGGCAATGGAAGCAATCGCTCCCGCCGTATAACTGCCGATTCCCTTTAATTTTAAAAGCTCTTCTTCGGAAGCAGGCATTTCTCCGCCGTATTCCGTCATAATCTGGATGGCTGCTGCCTTTAAGTTCCGGGCACGATTGTAGTAGCCCAGTCCCTCCCAAAGCTTTAAAAGCACATCCTCTTCCACCTCGGAAAGACTTTTAATATCCGGCAGAGCCTTCATGAAACGCTCAAAATAGGGCTTCACGGCTTCCACTCTGGTCTGCTGGAGCATAATCTCGGAAACCCAGACCCGGTACGGGGCCGGTTCCTCCCTCCACGGCAAAATCCGTCTGTTGGTATCATACCATTTTAAGAGCGGTTTGGGAATATCCCCCACTGTGAAATTAAGATTTTCATCAGAATTTTCTAAGAAATCTTCCTCGTCTGAGAGTCTTATTTTCACTTTATCCTGTATTTCCATACAATCTCTGCCGATAAAGCAGTCGTAGGCAAGGATATGTACACCGGCTTTCTCTGCCTTTTTCAGCGCCTCCGCAAAAGCAGGCTGCATGGCGGCATTGGGTGTAAAATAATCCACATCCTTCATCTGGATAACAAACAGAATATACGCCTCGTATCCGTCCTTTTTTGCCTCCGTCAGCTCCTCCACATGCTTTAATGCCCGTTCTGACGGCGCATCGGGAAACATGACACAGTTATTTTCTTCTAAGGTAACTCCCTTGACTTCCATGAAGATCTTTTTTTCCGGTGTCTCTATATAAAAATCAAACCGGGAATTGCCGTACTTTGTTTCCGGACGCAGCAAAGACAGGTCCGGGAAGAGTATCTTTTTTCTAAGCCACTCTTCCACAGCCCTGTTGGGTGCCTGGGAGTCCATATTGATAAGCCTGCCCTGCTTTTCCACCGCCACAAGGTCATAGGCGGTGCTTCTTGTCTTGCTGTCGTTTCGCTCTAAATAAACCGGTGCATGCTCTGTCAGAAGCTCCCGGCACCTGCCGGTGTTTTTCACATGCACCTTTTCCCGCCTGCCGTTTATCTCGGCATAGGCTATAAAACGGTTGGGACGCTCTAAAAAAGTGCCCTCCACAATATCATGATACTTCATGTATAACTCTTTCCATACTGTATATTTTGTCCGCCGCTGCCGGCTCTTCGTCCCCCGCCGCTTTCTCTTCTTTTGACACCTCTGTAATTGCCGGCACCCTTGCCGAAGGAACCACCTCCGCCGCAGGTCCTACATGCACCTGCTGGTCGTCAAAGAAAATCTGTGCCCCGAAGGCTGCCAGCACGTCTCTTTTCGTCACTCCGCCCAGAAAGCATGCCTCATCTATACGGACATTCCATGCCCGCAGGGTACGGATTACCCTCTCATGGGCAGGCGCACTCCTTGCCGTAACAAGCGCCGTCCTTATGGGCGACTCCCCCGGCGCGTATTCCTGCTGCCAGTCGGAAATGGTATGCAGAAACCTGGCAAAGGGGCCGGCGCAGAGCGGAATGTCCGCCTTCTTTTTCTCACTGTTTTCAAATGCCTCCAGTCCTTCTTTCCTGAAAACATTCTCTGCTTCATCGGAAAAAATAACCGCATCCGCATCAAAGGCTATCCTGATTTTGCCGTCCGAAGGACTTTCCTTATAGTGGTTTCCCTCCCCGCAGACAATACCGGCGGCAATGCCCGCCTCTATGGCAGCCCGCACATCCTCCTCACAGGCGGACAAAAACAAATCCGTCCTAAACGCGGCAAGGTACGGCGCCATGGGGGCTCCGCTTGTAAAGAAGGACCGGGTGATATCCAGCCCGTAATGCTCTATGGAGCGGAAAATCCGGAGTGAAATGTCCGGGCTGTTTTTCGACATGAGCACCACCTCCACCCGGTTGCCGGATACATGGCGCCCGGTGCCGCTTTCCTGCTCCTTGGCACATCCGCCTTTTTCCGGTGTCCCGCCCATTCCGGCGGGAGTATTTAAGGACAACAGCGCTTTTATCAGAGAGAACCCCGGGCCGGGCTTTAAAATTTCTGTCTCGTGCTCCCGCTGGTACTTTGCATAGGCCTCCACGCCCTCTTCTTCAAAAATCCGGTTCTCCGTCCGCAAATCAAAAAGCGCTCTTGTGGAGATGCCGATAATCAGTCTGTTTTCCAAGCTGTATGCCATAGTCTTCACCCATCCTTTCCACATCCATGGTGACGACCGGCACACTGCTGTTTATCGTAGCCGGCTACCCTCAAATTTCTTTTTGGTAAGCAGACAGTTCTTCAGACTGTAATATCTGTCTTCTATCCTGCCCTCCGGCACCTCCACGTCACATGCCACCGCCATGGTGTTAATCATGGCATCCGTGATCCGGTGCTTTAAGGCGGATAAAATATTCAGTCTGTCCTCGCAGTTATCAGCGTCCAGAAACTCCAACACCATAGGATCCAATGTCATTTCTTCCGGTTCCTGCAATTCAAACCGGTGCTCCTGCGCGGCATCGGGATATTTTCCCTTATCAAGCACCGCACAGAAATCGGCAAGCGGTCTGGCATAGACCTTTCCTTCCCCGTAAAGAGCCTGATAGATTACCAGCTCCTCGCCCGTTTCCGAATGCTCTGCCACCGTCATCACCTGGTATAAATTGCCCTTAAAATGTTTGTAAACTTCATTTGCTTTGGGAATACGAACCATAATTTCTCCTCTCATTTCAGGCATTCTTCCATTATAGTCCCCGTCCCGCGATAATGCTAATCAGGAAATTGAAAAGGTAAACGAAATCTCTTCCTTTTGAAAAGCTTCCTCTTCCATCGCTTTCTGCAAAAGTTCCTGCATAAGCGCTTCTTTTTCCTCCTCCGCAAGCCCTGCCAGCCTGCGATGGTGAAGAAATACCGTGTATTCCCTTCTGCCATCCTCGTAGGTGACACGGTTGCACATAACACCGCTGTCGGGGTAACCTGTTTTATTTAAATATTCTCTTACATCCTCTACATACTGCTGCTCCAGCACCGCATAGTGCTCTTCTTTCGTGCGCTCACTGCTCTCGCTTTTCACAATGCCCGCCGCTGACAGCCATACCGTCAGAATAAGTAAAACCGTAACTCCTGCAAATACTGTATTTTTCATAACTGTTCCTGCCTTTCTTCCTGAAAACCTCTGCTTTCCGCAGCGGATTTCTGTAAGTTTCTCTCGCTCTTTCTCTCGCCTTCTGAAGCAAGGATAGCAGAAACGGTGTCCCATAAATGACACTTTTAATCTATTTCTATCTGGTATTTATCGTAGAAGTAATCCACAATTCTCTGGTAGCCCCATTCCTGGGTGGCGGCGCCGTCTTCCAAAGCTACCGTCATGGGTACAAACCCCCAGCGCAGCCCGGATATACCCATATTGGTATTCTGGCATACGGTGTGGTACACCGCATATTCGCCTCTTTCGTAACCCATCATAATCAGAAGCTCACTCTGGGTGTTGTCGGTCAGAACATCATAGCCCTCTGCTTCAAAATACTTGCCGGCGTTCTCCGTAAACTGGTCGTTTAAGTATGCCACAACCTCCTTATCGTCGGAGTCCACCTGCTCCACATATTCGGAAGCCTCGGCGCAGTAAATTTCCGCCTGATAAATAATATAGTCCGAAGCATCCACCCGGAAGGTAAAATCAAAGGTCGAGTTGTCGCTGAACCGGATACAGAAAAAAGCCATATCCGTATCCTCGGAAGAAGCATCGCTGACGTTGTAATAATCCACATAAATAATATTCTTCTCTAAATCATAGGCGCTGATGTCGGGCAGCAGTTTACAGGAAATGGCAATACCGATGGCTTCCTTTACACCGCCGAAAACCTCACCCGTGTTTAACTCTGTCTCACTTAAGGACATGGTTTTCTGCAGACCGTTGGTATTTACCAGTGCAGCCATCATGCTCTGTACCTTTTCTCCGGCATTGTTTTCTACGGGTGTACGGAACGAAAAGCCTTCTCTTTCCACCGCGTGGGCTTCCCTCATATCCTTATTATCCGACAAATTGCTGTATGCAAAGGGAGCAAGATACGTGGACAACGCCAAAATGAGCATCAGAAGAATGCTGATACTGTAGTCAAGGATGCTGCCGTTTTTTTCATTTTTCCTTTTCATGCAGCACCTCCTTTCCCGGGAACGTCAGAGTAACACAGGTACCTTCCCCCATTTTACTCTCGATTTTCCACTCCGCCTTATGAAGTGCCACAATCCGGCTGCATAAGGTCAGCCCCAGACCGGCGCCTCCCTCCTTGCGGGAGCGGGATTTGTCCACCATGTAAAAAGCCTCCGTAACCTTGTGGATTTCCTCTTCCGGCATGCCGCAGCCGTTGTCGCGGATGGCAAACCGGTACCCTTCCTCCTCCGCTCTTCCGGTTATGGTAATTTTCCCTTTCGGAGAAAGTGCTTTTCTGGCATTGTCCACCAGATTTACAAATAAAGAAAGAAGCAAATCCTTTTCCCCGTAAACCATACCCTCTTCCACATCGGTATACAGGGTAATTTCTTTATCGGAAAGGCTCTTCGCCGTAATCCGCTCCGCTTCCGCAATAAGCATCCGGGCGGAATGCGGCGTATACGAAATCTTTTCATTCTGGGTCACAATCAGGTCAAGCAGCTTAAAAGAAAGGCTTTCCAGACGCTTGCCCTGGGAATAAATGTAATTGGCTGCCTCCACTGTTTCCTCTTTGTCAAGATCCATGGTGCGCAGCATGTCCGCATATCCGACAATGGAGGTCAGTGGCGTTTTCAATTCATGGGCAAAGGAAGCGGTAAAATCCTCCTGCTTGCGGGCATTGTCCTTCAGTTCATCCATCTTCTGGATCAGGTTGTCCGCCATAATGTTAAAATCCTGAGCCAGAGTACCGATTTCATCCTCACTGTAAACCTCCGCACGGGTGCCGTAATCCCCCGCTGCGAAACGCTTTGTAGTGTCGGAAAGGCTCGCCACCGACCGGGTTAAAAAACGGGACACAATAAAAATAACCACGCCCGTCACTGCAACCAGACAAAGCATAATCACCCGGTACTGGCTGTAAAAGCTGTTCCGTTCCTCGTACAAATCGGTAATGTCCTTGGCGCTTTCCAGATAATAGTTTCTGCCGCCAATCACACTTTTACAGATAAAAATCAGATATTTTTTTCCGGCGTTTTCCAACACCTGATACACGCAGTCCGCATCCGTCAGTTTTTCAATCAGACCGTTTTCCAGACGAAGCTCCTGGTTTTCGTAAACCAGGTACCTGCCGTCACGGTAAAGCTTGTAGGAATATTCATTTTTGTCTAAGTTGTTCACCACCGATTCCGTCAGCGCCCTTACGATTTTTTCCGTCCGGTAATTTTCCGAAATGGAGTTCATGTTTACCTCAAAGGCAAACTGGAACATACGGTTTTCCCGGTTGCCCTCCTCTATTTCCTTGTTTAAGGAATTGCGGAAGGTCTGGGAAATCAGCCAGATACCGAACACACTGAAAACCATGGTGATAATAGCCGTAAAAGCAAAAAATATTTTCCAGAAAAATTTCATAAATGAAAATAGCTCCTCATTTTGCGGCGCAGGCTATGCCTCCAGGCGGTAGCCCACTTTGTAGACAGCTACGATTTTATTTTCCCAGTGCAGCTTTCTCTTCAGGCGCTGCACATGCAGATCCACCGTTCTGCTTTCTCCCATATCCTCCCCTTCCCAGACGCTTTCGTAAATCACGTCCCGGTACAGGGCAATGTTTTTGTTGCGGATAAACAAAAGAAGCAGTTCAAATTCTTTTAAGGTAAGAATAACCTGCTGCCCGTTCTGCATTACGGTACGGGACTCCGTATCCACCTCAATATCCAGAATTTTAATGATTTTTTCCGCCTTGTTGTACCGCCGGAGCACCGTTTCCACGCGTGCCAGCAGCTCTACAATCTCAAAGGGCTTGGAAATATAATCATCCGCGCCTTTTTTCAGTCCCTTTACCTTGTTTTCCACCGTGCCCATCGCCGTAATAAAGATAACCGGTGTATTCAGGGTCTGGGCATATTCCAGAAGCTCGTAGCCGTTAATCTTGGGAAGCATGATGTCTAAAAGAAACAGATCAAACTTCTCCGCCGCCATCATGTCCGCGGCCTCCTGTCCGTCAAATGCACATTTACACTGATACCCCGCCTTTGTCAGATTCATGCGAATCAGATTGTTGATGGGCTCCTCATCCTCCACGATTAAAATTTTTATCATTTCGTCACCGCACCTTTCTGCCGCCTGCCGCCATTTTCCCCATTCCGGCTTACAAAACGGATAAAATCAGCATTTCCACACTGACCGTATCCTTCAGCCTGCCGGTTTTGACCGCTTCTTCCGCTTCCACGCATTTTACCACGGCAGCTTTTAATTCTCTTTCCTTAAACCGGGACGCCTGCGTCACATTCTTGCCCGCAATAAAAGGGGGCAGCCCGATTTTTTCTCCGATTCTTTTATTGTCAAAGCCCTTGCCCTTCAGCTGCTTCACCTGCAGAAGCAGATTCATCTGCCTGGCAATTAAAAATAAAATCCGCATGGGCGGTTCTTTTAACGCCAGCAAATCGTAATACAAAAGCAATGCTTTCTTCGTCTGTTTTTCCGAAATGGCTGTCACCATATCAAAAATGTGGTTGGTAATGTTTACCACACAGATGCTGTCCACATCTTCTTTTTCAATCACTTCTTTATCCATGCAGTAGCAGCTCAGTTTTTCTAACTCCGTGCGGATGTTTTCCATATCCGTACCCACTTTTTCCAGAAAATACTCCAGCGTATTCTCCGTAATTTTCTTGCCGTCCTGCTTTAACACCCCGGCCGCCCAGCGCTTTAAGGTCTGGTCGTCCTGCTGCTTCATTTCACAGATATAACCGGTCTGCTGTACCTGCTTAAAGAGCCTGCTTCTCTTGTCAACCTCGCTTTCGCAGAACACAAAATAGGTCTGGGAGCCGCTGTCCTTTAAGCCCGCAATGTACTCTGCCAGCTTTTCCCCGCCGCTCTTAAAAAGCCCTGTGCCGTCCATGACGATAACACGCCTGTCCGCAAAGAACGGCATGGTCTCCGCCACATCAATGACTTCTCCCACATTGACATCCTTGCCCTCAAAGCAGTTCATGTTCATGGCATCCCCATCGCCCAGAAGCGCCTTTTTCAGCCTGTCCCTGTACTGCCTGCGAAGGTATGCTTCCTCTCCGTACAAAAGATATGCCTGCTTAAATTGTCCGCTTCGTAAGTCCTCGTTAATCCTCTGCACGTTTCCGCCGCCCTTCCTTTACCGGTTGTTGTTTTCTTCAAATTCTCTGTTTGTTTCCTGCAATACAAAAAATCTGCCATAACAAAACTGCCGTCACTGCAAATTTCATTATAACAGATTTCATGGGTAAGCTCTACTTTTTTCTGGAATTTATCTCCCGGAAAGTTCGCTTAAGCGCTTTCTTACCTTTATTGTTTTTTCACTCCTATCGGAATAAATCCTTTCAAAAACCGGACATGCCTTCTGTAAATAGAACATTTCCTTCTCGGTATCATTCTTCAGTCTGTAAAACCGTGCTAGATTGCATGCCGGTTCTGCCATGGTTAGATCGTCATTATCCATGCAGGTTTCATAGGACTCCTTTAAGCATTCATATGCTTTATCCGGCTTTTTCCACTCAATATACATATGTCCCATATTGTTCAGAATACGGCATCTTTCCATCACATATTCTTTGTGGACCGTCGTAAATTCCAGTGCAATTTTATGATTTGCCTCCGCTTCCTCAAACAGCTTCAGTTTTCCCTGCCCGAGAGCCAGCTCCTCACATTCCATGATATAATTAAGATGCTCCCGTCCGAAATAATATCCCGCATACTCAATCGCTGTTTTCAGATATCCAATCCCCTCTTCCACCTGATTTTTCTGGATAAGGAGAGTTCCTTTTTCAAAATTGTAATACCAGTTGTCCTGCACATTTTTTTCCCGCAGATATTTTTTCATCTGCTTCAGACTGTGCTCCGCTTCCTCCATCCGCTTTGTTCCATGGCATAAAACCGTCTGGGAACCCCAGAGTTGGAACAATTCCCCGGAAAACAACTCCGCATTTTCACCGGCCGCATCAATCCCCGCCCGATTCCATTTATAGGATTCCTCTATATCCATTTTCATAGCAGCGATAAGCCCGCGGTTCATACAATAGTATACCTTGTCCCGTGCGGTAACCGGCGTAATGCGGTTCAAAAGACTTTCGGCATCTTTGATTTGTCCTGCCGAAACCATATTTACCAATGTTAAATTATAAAGCTGTCCCATCAGCTCCCGGGATATGGTTGGCTTTTCGTCCTGCCGGCGTATTTCCTCTTTTAACAGGGCAATATCCGTAATCATATAATCTGTACAGACCAGATACGCATGAATACGCATATCATCCGGCAGACTTCCGGCATTTTCTACCATTTCCTTCAGTACCTTTGCCCGGTCGGTTGAAATCGAAAAATGATTTTTTACCACATCGGACGCCAGAATTATAATAGGAAAATATTCCTCAAACCTGCCCATTGATGACTGCGGAAGGCTGAAAAACAAATCCGCTACCAGCTCCGCGCTTTTTATAAAGTCACTGTTCGGACACTCGCAGACAGCATTCCATTTATCTGATTCTGTTACATTTCCAAACCAGCTTCTCCATATTTTCCCGATATTCTTAAACAATGTTTTCAGAGTTTCCTCCGGCAATACTTTCCGGGAAATGCTCTCCGCAATGACCGGATGCATAAAAACACTTTCGTCCTTGCTCTCCAGCCACCCGCGATTGCACAGCCTATGCAGAAAATCCTGTTTATTTTCCTCCATGAAAATGCCAAAGTAAGTGTATAGGAAGGAAACCGGATATTTCCGGCTGGGAAGCGCCGCCATAATTTCTAAAAATGCCTTTTCCTTCATATGCAGCCCTGTCTTTGTATACAACTGCAGGTACATATCCTTCAGGCTTACATGTCTTTTTTTCTCTTTCCAGAGAATGGATTCTTCTTTCTTTTCAAGCTTTTTCAGCAATTCCTCCACAGACCAGTTCATAGCATAGGCAGCCTGTCCAAGCCATCGGATTGTCAACGTATGTCTGCAGATATTGTCGTCCAGCAGAATATTTAATTCCTGTAAATCCTCCGGTTTCATTAATCTTTTATAACTGTCACGGAAAATAAGTTCACAGGCATCCTTGGAAAGCTCCTTCACCGGATACGTTTCAAACCCATCTATGTCCGCCAGTCTTGATGTCATAAATATCGTAGCCGGCACTTTCTCCAATACCGCCAGATACTCATCCTCCTGCACGTTTTTCGTTACATCATCAATAAAAAGCAGAACCTTTTTCTGTGATGCCAATTGCTTGAGTTCCCCGATAACCTCCTTAAAGCTTTCCCGGAAGGTTTTTTCCTGTTTCCCGGAGAATGCCCTGAGCAGGCTTTCCGCAAATTGGTTTTCAAAGGGAATCACACCGATATAATCCACTTTTTTATTTTTTACACAATACCGGATAAACTGCTTGGCAAGTTCCGTTTTGCCGATGCCGCCCATCCCGCTTAAAAGATAATGTCCGCCCTTAGCTAACATCTCCCGAAGGTCAAACTGTTCCCTTTCTCTTCCCCAGAAATTCTCTGCCGGCAACATTTCTCCATATATTTCCGTATCCCTTGCCGTAAGGAAAACAACATTTCTTTCGTCTTCCCGATGATAAAATCTCTGCCAGAGCTCCTTCATGGCATACTGCGGATTTTCCCTGACAATGTGCATCGTTTTGCTCTGCATGTATTCACCGGTCAATGCATGCAGTGTCAGAAATGTCAGAAAATATCCTGCGGTAAATTCTTTTCCTGCTTTTCCGTAGGACTCCATTTCTGCTATATCTTTCCGGTTGCTTTCGAAAAATGCCCCTATGTCATAATTCCACACTTCGTCCTCTTTGGAAACAGCATCTAAAAAAACGGGAAGCTTGTCCGTAAATACTTCATAATTAAACTCGTGTTTCCGCAGATAGAACATAAACTGTTCCGTCTGCTGCAGCAGAAATTCCACATTCAGTAATGCCACAATCTCCTGCATATACTCTTCGTAAGTCAACAACTGGCTGCTTCTGTTGCAGATTTCCGAAGTATGTCTGTTGCGGGTACCCGTATACTTCCAGATGTTGGTACCGTACCTGCCCTCCGTAAGCTGCGAAAGCAGATTTTCCTTCCAGAACTTTGTAAGTGTCATGCCCTTTTTCCGGTCTCCGCTAATCACACTTCCACCTTCCACAGGGTAATCTTTCATAACAAGTAAGTTGTAAATGTTCTTCAAAGATAAAATATTATTGCGCATCTGTCTGCTCCATGTGCCGTTTTTCTCAATAATACGTCACCTTTTAATTTAAGGTACTTATATAAAATTCTCAACCAAAAAAGTGTTTTATGCAAATTTAGTCAATATTTATGCATTTTTGACCTTTTCGAAGATTTCCTTCTCGTCATATTCCGGGGCAAACTCTTCCGCTGCCTTGCAGATAGGAGCAATCGTTTCCATATCTGCTTCCAGTTCATCTGCAATCTGATCTACACTTTTTCCTTTTCGAAGCTTCCTAACCACCTGTGAAATCAGTGTCCGCAACTGCCCAGTCTTTTCGCCATGGGTCTCTCCTTCTGAAAAACCATCCTGATAATACTCCATCCTCGTCAACTCAATCTGTCTTTCAAAGGTAAAATCAAGTGCCATAATCCTTCTCACCTCATTCTTATACGTTCCAAAGAAATCCTTCAAAATATTTTCTCTCGTACATGCATCAATGGCTTCATCAATCGCCTGCTCCAGGTCCATCCCGTTTTCTTTATTGGCATTCACCCTGTTTACAAAGAAAGTATAGCCATATAAAACTTCCGACTTCTCCAGAAGCTCCTTATTTTCCGGTGCATTTAAGTTATACACCGTACAGGCAAGCTCCAAATCCGGATTTTTCTTTTCACCCATATATGCCGAAGAAAGATACATTCTCTCCACTGCTGGGCGCTTTTCCCGCCCGTTGTAAAATACTACAAACCGGGGCGTGGGTATCTTAATCTGCTTGTGTCCGTACAGGTTCTCATTCTTCTCTTTTATACGCCTGTCTATGGCATCCGTACAGTAAATCAGGCTGCGCATGGGCATGTTGGGATTATAAGTTGACTGGTGTTCATAAAAATTCATGTCCGTTCCGATGATAAAAGATGCATCGTTCCGGACAGACAAGGAAATTCCGCCATCCGTTGTAATAATTTCCACATCCTCCGGATTGTCAAAATGGCTGTTCCCCAGCACATTATAAACA
>Ga0129313_1000377_pt1 | contig 39946 bp, 35 predicted proteins | sample O1105metagenome_FD_94436 | JGI IMG/M metagenome (GOLD analysis project Ga0129313, IMG submission 94436) | Orangutan group fecal microbial communities from fecal samples from Wisconsin, USA - O1105 metagenome | ecosystem: Host-associated > Mammals > Digestive system > Large intestine > Fecal...
CATTGCACCTGAAACGATAGTAGCTGTCGTTGCACAGAATACAAGGTTGAATACGAAGTTTGACCAGTCGAATGAGCCGTAGGAAGTGAAGATATCAAATCCGGGCTGTCCGATTATACCGACGAGGTCCTCACCGAAGAGAAGACCGAAGCCTATGAGAATGAAAACTACTGTACCGATACAGAAGTCCATTAAGTTTTTCATGATGATATTGCCTGCATTCTTTGCACGGGTGAAGCCTGTCTCCACCATTGCGAAGCCTGCCTGCATAAAGAATACGAGAGCAGCGCCGATAAGGAACCATACGCCAAAGACTATACCATTTGTCTCGTCCATGGCCTGTTGTAAGATTGTCTGAGAGTCCATAGAAATACCTCCTTGATAAGTTACAGCATAAATTTCAAAAGGGTGTACGACGCACTGATAGTCTCAGTACATCATACACCCCTTTGTGTATGGAATTAGCGCTATAAACCAAAAAAGAGAGCTACGGACTCCATATCCGCAGCTCCCTTGCTGTTTACAATGCCATTATAGTCCCGCGGAAGTGATTTGTCAATACCCTTTTTTCAACTTTGTCAGAAATCAATATATTTTTGCTGCTTTAAATGCAAAAAGTACTTGCATTTTTACAAAAGTGATGATTTCAGCCTGATTTTACGTTTTTTTTGAAAAAGGCTCTTGACAATGCTGGTTTAAAGTGCTAAGATAGTGTACAAGAACAAAGACGTTTCATCAGGCTATCTGTCTGTTGAAACGTCTTTTTTATTATGCGATACGGATCAATGGCGCTCCGAATCGGAAAGGCAAGTGAAAGACATGGATAACTTTAGAGATGAAGCTCCATACGAGCAGCAGGGACTTTACGATCCCAGATTTGAACATGATAACTGCGGCATTGGTGCTGTAGTAAATATCAAGGGAGAGCAGTCAAGATACGTAGTGGACAGTGCTCTTACTATTGTTGAAAAGCTTGAGCACCGTGCAGGCAAGGACGCTGAGGGCAAAACAGGCGACGGCGTTGGCATTATGGTGCAGATGCCCTACAGCTTCTTTATAAGTGAAGCAGAAAAGCTCGGTCATGATATCGGCGGCGAGGGCGATTTCGGTGTGGGAATGTTCTTCTTCCCCAAGAATGAAATGAAGCGCGGTCAGGCAATGAAGCTCTTTGAGCTCATTATAAAGAAAAACGGCATGGAATTCATCTGCTGGAGAGATGTTCCTGTATCTTCTGATATCCTGGGACAGAAAGCGCTTGACAGTATGCCTTATATCATGCAGGCTTTTGTAAAGCGTCCAGAGAAATGTCCAAAAGGACTTGATTTTGACAGAAAGCTCTTTATTGCAAGACGTGAATTCGAGCATTCAAATGAAAACACCTATGTCTGCTCACTTTCCAGCCGTACTATTGTATATAAAGGTATGTTCCTCGTTGATGAGCTGAGAAAGTTTTACACAGACTTACAGAGCGAGGACTTCAAGTCTGCTATCGCTACAGTTCATTCCCGTTTTTCCACAAATACCAATCCAAGCTGGCAGAAGGCTCACCCAAACCGCTTTATCGTACACAACGGCGAGATAAACACTATCACAGGCAATGCCGATAAAATGCTTGCACGTGAAGAGAGCATGACCTGTGAAGCTCTGAAAAGCGATATGTACAAGATACTTCCTGCTATAAATGTAAACGGTTCGGACTCAGCAAGACTGGACAACGCACTTGAATTTATGGTAATGTCGGGTATGCCTCTTCCTCTTGCAGTCATGATAACCATTCCTGAGCCATGGAAGAACGACAAGACCATTTCCAAGTCAAAATACGACCTTTATCAGTACTACGCTACCATGATGGAGCCATGGGACGGACCTGCTTCTATCATTTTCTCAGACGGTGAGGTAATGGGAGCTGTTCTTGACAGAAACGGTCTCCGTCCGTCAAGATACTGCGTAACAAGCGACGGTTTCCTTATTCTTTCCTCGGAAACAGGCTGTATTGATATATCTCCCGAAAAGATAATCAAAAAGGACAGACTCCGCCCCGGCAAGATGCTCCTTGCTGATACAAAGCAGGGACGTATCATCGAGGACGATGAGATAAAGAGCACATATGCTTCACGCCAGCCCTACGGTGAGTGGCTGGACGCTAACCTTGTACGTCTTCACGATCTTCATATCCCGAACAAGGGCGTTGAGACCTACTCGGCAGACCAGCTTGCGAAGCTTCAGAAGGCATTCGGCTATTCATACGAAGATATACGTACAAGTATTCTTCCAATGGCTGAAAAAGGCGGAGAGCCTATCGCATCTATGGGCAGCGATATTCCGCTTCCCCCTCTTGACAAGCAGTCGCCTCCGCTGTTCAACTACTTCCGCCAGCTCTTTGCGCAGGTAACGAATCCTCCTTTTGACGCTATCCGTGAGGAAGTCGTAACAGATACCAGCGTTTACATCGGCAAGGACGGCAATATCCTTGAAGAGCGTCCCGAGAACTGCCACGTTCTCAAGATAGAGAATCCTATCCTTACAGAGACTGATATGCTCAAGATAAAGGCTCTGAACAGGGACGGCCTGAAAAGTGCAGTTATTCCTATCACATATTATATAGGAACATCACTGGAAAAGGCTGTAGAGCGCCTGTTTATCGAAGCTGACAAGGCTTACCGCGACGGAGCTTCTATACTGATACTCTCTGACCGCGGCGTTGACGAGTTCCACTGCCCGATACCGTCTCTCCTTGCAGTTGCAGCTCTCCAACAGCACCTTGTTTCCACGAAAAAGCGCACAGCAGTTGCAATGATACTTGAATCCGCAGAGCCCCGTGAGGTACATCATTTTGCAGCACTTCTCGGCTACGGTGCCTGCGCGGTCAATCCTTATCTTGCACACGAGACTATCCGCTCTCTCATTGAGGACGGCACACTTGACAAGGACTTCTACGCAGCAGAGGACGACTACAACAGCGCTATTCTCCACGGTATCGTCAAGATAGCTTCAAAAATGGGTATCTCCACTATCCAGTCCTATCAGGGCAGCAAGCTCTTTGAAGCAGTCGGTATCTCAAAGGAACTTATCGACAGCTATTTTGCAGGAACAGTCAGCCGTATCGGCGGCATTGGTCTCAGCGATATAAGCAAGCGCACAGAGAAGCTCCACACAGCAGCATTCGATCCTCTCGGACTTACTGTGAATGCAAATATCGGCAGCGCAGGCAGCCACAAGCTCCGCAGCGGCAAGTCAGACCACCTTTACACTCCCGAGACCATACATCTGCTCCAGCAGGCAGCATGGACGGGAAATTACAATACCTTCAAGGCATACACCGCAGCTATCACACGTGAGGACAACGAGCTCACCCTCAGAAGTCTCCTTGACTTCAACTATCCAGAGGACGGCGGTATCGCCATTGACGAGGTAGAGTCCGTTGAGAGTATCTGCAAGCGCTTCAAGACAGGCGCTATGTCCTACGGTTCTATTTCGCAGGAAGCTCACGAGTGCATGGCAATGGCTATGAACAGTATTGGCGGCAAGTCCAACAGCGGTGAGGGCGGCGAAAGCCCCGAGAGACTGAAATCTGATAAGTGCTCCGCTATCAAGCAGGTAGCATCTGGACGTTTCGGCGTAACAAGCGAATACCTTGTTTCCGCACAGGAGATACAGATAAAAATGGCACAGGGTGCAAAGCCCGGCGAGGGCGGTCATCTGCCGTCAGGCAAGGTATATCCCTGGATAGCAAAGACTCGTCATTCAACTGCAGGCGTGGGACTTATCTCGCCTCCGCCTCACCATGATATCTACTCTATCGAGGACCTTGCACAGCTCATCTATGACCTGAAAAATGCCAACGACAAGGCTCGTATCTCAGTAAAGCTCGTATCGGAAGCAGGCGTGGGAACAGTTGCAGCAGGCGTTGCAAAGGCAGGCGCACAGGTAATTCTCATTTCGGGCTATGACGGCGGTACAGGAGCAGCTCCAAAGAGCTCTATCTACAACGCAGGACTTCCATGGGAGCTCGGACTTGCAGAGGCGCATCAGACTCTCATGCTCAACGGTCTCCGTTCAAGAGTCCGTATCGAGACTGACGGTAAGCTCATGACAGGACGCGACGTTCTTGTAGCGGCACTTCTCGGCGCTGAGGAATTCGGCTTCGCAACAGCTCCGCTGGTAACAATGGGCTGCGTAATGATGAGAGTCTGCAACCTTGATACCTGCCCGATGGGCATAGCAACTCAGAATCCCGAGCTCCGCAAGCGTTTCCGCGGCAAGCCCGAGTACATCGTGAACTTCATGCACTTTATCGCGCAGGAGCTCCGCGAGTACATGGCTAAGCTTGGAATACGCACAGTTGACGAGCTTGTGGGACGTACAGACCTTCTGAAAACAAAGGCAAGCGCAGCTGAAAACAACATAGATTTCGCAAATATCCTTGCAAATGATCAGACAACCGAAAAAAATCACTTCGATCCTGCGGATATTTTTGATTTTGAGCTTGACAGCACCATAGACAGACGTGTTATAATAAAGAAGTTAGGAGCTGCACTGAAAAACGGCACTTCCAAGAGCATTTCCATTGACGTTGTGAACACAGACCGCTCTGTGGGAACACTTACAGGTGCTGAAATTACCCGTATCCACGGCGAAAACGTTCTTGCTGACGACACATTCACAGTAAAATGTACAGGCAGCGGCGGACAGTCCTTCGGCGCATTCATTCCTAAGGGACTTACGCTGGAGCTCAGCGGCGACAGCAACGACTACTTCGGCAAGGGACTTTCGGGCGGAAAGCTTGTGCTTTCACCTCCGAAAAACTCAGCATTCAAGGCTGACGAGAACATCATCGTCGGAAACGTTGCACTCTACGGTGCGACCTCGGGCAAGGCGTTCATCAGCGGTATCGCAGGCGAGCGCTTCTGCGTAAGAAACTCGGGAGCTATCGCTGTCTGTGAGGGCGTGGGCGACCACGGCTGCGAGTACATGACAGGCGGACGCGCTGTTATCCTCGGCGGCACAGGCAAGAACTTTGCCGCAGGTATGTCGGGCGGAATCGCATATGTTCTTGACGAGAACCACGACCTCTACACCCGTCTCAACAAGGCTCTGGTATCCCTCGAGTCAGTTGAAAACGAAGTCGATATCACAGAGCTTAAGACTATTATCACAGAGCACGCAGAAGCTACAGGCTCCAAAAAGGCAAAGGCTATACTTGCTGAATTTGAACGCTATCTGCCATGCTTCAAGAAGATAATCCCGCATGATTACGCAAAGATACAGAAAACAGTCAGGTCTCTTGAGCTCTCAGGAGTACCCCATGAAAAGGCTGAGATAGAAGCCTTTGAGCTTATCAGAAAGGAGGCGTGAGCCATGGGAAAAGCAACAGGATTTCTTGAATATACAAGAACAGAAGCAGCTGCAAAGGAGCCGTTGGAGCGAATCAAGGACTTTAACGAGTTCCATGTGCCGCTCAGCGACGAGCAGCGCAAAGTACAGGCTTCACGCTGTATGGACTGCGGAGTGCCGTTTTGTCAGAACGGAAAAATGCTCTGCGGAATGGTTTCGGGCTGTCCGCTGAACAATCTCATTCCCGAGTGGAACGACCTCATTTATCACGGACAGAAGGAGCAGGCGCTGAGCCGTCTGCTGATGACAAACAACTTCCCCGAGTTCACATCGAGGGTATGTCCCGCACTCTGCGAAAAGGCTTGTATCTGCGGAGTTTACGACAGTCCCGTTACCGTAAAGGAAAACGAGAATTCTATCATCGAGTACGGTTTCGAGAGCGGACTTATAAAGCCGCAGCCGCCGACAGTTCGCAGCGGCAAGCGTGTCGCAGTTATCGGCTCAGGTCCTTCGGGACTTGCCGCCGCTGATACGCTGAACAGACGCGGTCACAGCGTAACCGTTTTCGAGCGCTCCGACAGAGTAGGTGGACTTCTCATGTACGGTATCCCAAATATGAAGCTGGAAAAGCACATCATCGAGCGCCGTGCCGAGCTTATGAGAGCAGAGGGCGTGGAGTTCGCAGTAAATTCAAATGTTGGCGATAACATCTCTGCAGAGGATATAAAGGGCGGCTTTGACGCTGTTGTACTTGCCTGCGGTTCGTCAAATCCCCGTGATATCAAGGCAGAGGGACGTGACGCAGAGGGCATTTACTTCGCAGTTGATTTCCTCAGGGCTACTACAAAGAGCCTGCTTGATTCAGAGCTGACTGACGGCAAATACATTTCCGCAAAGGGCAAAAATGTGGTCATCATCGGCGGCGGTGATACAGGAAACGACTGTGTCGGTACTTCTGTCCGCCACGGCTGCAAGTCCGTTACACAGCTTGAAATGATGCCTAAGCTCTCCGACGAGAGAGCCGAGAACAATCCATTCCCGCAGTACCCGAGAGTCTGCAAGACTGATTACGGTCAGGAGGAGGCTATTGCGGTATTCGGTCACGATCCGAGAATCTACTGCACCACCGTCAAGGAGTTCATCAAGGACGAAAAGGGCGCATTATCGGCAGTAAAGACAGTCAAGCTGGAGTTCGTACAGGACGAGGCAAGCGGCAGAAGAGTTCCCAAGGAGATAGCAGACAGCGAGGAGATACTTCCTTGTGAGCTGTGCCTTATCGCCGCAGGATTTTTAGGCTGTCAGAGCTACGTTGCCGAGGCTTTCGGCGTAGAGCTGGATCAGCGCACCAATGTTAAAACTGCTCCTAACTATCATAAGACAAACGTTGAAAAGGTATTCACCGCAGGCGATATGCACATCGGACAGTCGCTGGTAGTACGCGCTATACGTGAGGGACGTGACGCCGCCGCCGAGGTTGACGAATACCTTATGGGATACACCAATCTGAAATAAAGGAGAACGATATGATCTATTCAGAAAATGAGATCTTACAGTATATCGAGGAAAACGACGTTAAGTTCGTGAAGCTGACCTTCTGCGACCTTCGCGGCAGACTTAAAAACATATCCATTCTTTCATCTGAGCTGGCGGTAACATTCGAGCGCGGACTGCGCATTGCCGCAAAGAAGATAGCAGGCTTTGAAGCCGCAAAGGGCAGGGATCTTTTCCTGTTCCCTGACGCTCAGACCATGACAGTTCTGCCGTGGAGACCTCAGCAGGGACGTGTTATCCGTATGTTCTGCTATATCAGATACAAGGACGGCACTCCCTTTGAGGGCGACAGCCGCTATTTCCTCAAAAAGGCTATGAAATCAGCTGTTTCGGCAGGCTACTGCTTCCGCTTCGGTACTTCCTGCGAGTTCACATTGTTTCTGAAAGATGAAAACGGACTCCCTACAAAAACTCCTCATGATTTCGCAGGCTACTGCGATACAGCGCCTGACGACAAGGGCGAGAATATCCGCCGTGATGTGTGTCTTACCTTGGAGCAGATGGGCATTCAGCCTGTTTCATCACGTCACGAGAGCGGCTGCGGACAGCATGAGATAGACTTTAATTCCTCCTCTGCGCTGAAAGCTGCTGACACATTTCTCAGCTTCAAATCCGCTGTAAAATCCGTAGCCGAAACTCACGGAGTTCATGCAAGCTTCATGCCGAAGCCTCTGAAGGACGACTGCGGAAACGGTATGCATATAAGCTTCACTGTTTTCCCTGACAGCGATTTTCTTGAGGAACACGCTGCCGAGTGCGGAGACATGGTAAAGAGCGCTGCCGCAGGTGTTATGCAGCATATCCGCGAGTTCACGATGTTTACCAACAGTACAGTCAATTCCTACGAAAGACTGGGAGAGTTCACGGCTCCCCGTGATGTGATCTGGTCTGACGAGGAGGGCTCACAGCTTATCCGTATGTCGCCCGACAGTGATGATGTTACCATTGAACTGAGAGCTCCCGACTGCGTCTGCGATCCCTATTTTGTACTGGGACTTATGATATATTCCGCAATGGAGGGCATAGCCTCGGGAGCAAAGCTCCCCAAGAAAAACAGCGGTAAGGAGCGCCTTCCCGCAACTCTTGAAGAAGCGGCTGATATCGCTGAAAAGTCTGAGTTCCTGAAAAAATATATACCTGAGAATACACTTGAAGTCCTTATAAATAACAGCCGCGAGGAGTGGAGGGAATACAACTCCGCCTTTGACAAGGACGCATTCGAGGACAAGAAATATTTCTGTTCGCTGTAATGGAGGTTCATTTTGGAAAAGATCCTTGTAGTTTCAAGTAATAAGAATGCTACTGAAACACTTCTTGATTTTCTCCGCGGATCGTTCAAATGCTCTCCAAAGATAGTCGAATCGGCTTATCAGGCGAAAACTCATCTTGAATCCGATCTGCTGACAGAGCTTGTTATGATAAATTCGCCCCTCATGGACGAATCGGGAGTCGAATTTGCCGAGTATGTCACCGAAAATACCACGGCGAACTGCATACTTCTGATAAAAAGCGAAACTGCTGAAAAGATAAGCGAACGCGCAGAAAAAGCAGGAGTTATCATTGTAGGCAAGCCCTTCAGCAGAACTATCCTGTATCAGATAGTAAGGACTGTGGACATTGCGGTGAACCGCTCCGCCGAGCTCTATCTCAGAAATGCCCGTTTAGAGGAAAAGATAAACGAGATACAGAGCATAGACAAGGCAAAGTTCATGCTCATGGAGTACAAGGGCATGACTGAGAGCGAGGCGCACGCCTATATCGAGCAGTACGCCATGAACAAGCGCAAAAAGAAGAGTATAGCCGCTCTTGCCATAATCGACAAGCTCAGCGAGCAGTATTTGTAGAGGTGCGAAATGTTTGACACGATACACGAAGAATGCGGAGTTTTCGGCATTTTCGAGAATAAAACAGCCAATGTTGCTGCTTCTGTATATTTTGGTCTGTACGCTCTTCAGCACAGAGGGCAGGAGAGCTGCGGCATAACGGTCTGCGACGACGGTGTGTTCCGTCATAAGCGTGCTGACGGACTTGTCTCAGAGGTTTTCACCCGTGAGGAGCTTGACAAGCTGGGCAGCGGCAATATGGCTGTCGGACACGTTCGCTATTCCACAACGGGCGGTCACAACCACAACAATATCCAGCCACTTGTTATCCGTCATATCAAGGGCAATATGGCTCTTGTCCACAACGGCAACCTTGTAAACGCGTCGGAGCTCCGCCGCTCCTTTGAGATGTCGGGAGCTATCTTCCACGGTACCTCTGATACCGAAGCCATAGCCTATTCAATAGTCCGTGAGCGTCTTACGACAAGCTCCACTGAGCAGGCTGTAGAGCGGGCAATGCCATTCATCAAGGGAGCGTATTCATGCATACTTATGACGGCGACAAAGCTGATCGCATTCCGCGATCCCAACGGTTTCCGTCCGCTGTGCATAGGCAAGACTCATGACGGCGCATATGTTGCGGCTTCCGAGTCATGCGCCCTTGAAACAGTCGGTGCGGAGTTCATACGCGATGTTGAAGCAGGGGAGATAGTGGTCATCGATAAGGACGGACTGCGCTCCATAACTACAAACTGCGGAAACAAAAAGCATATCTGCATTTTCGAGTACATCTACTTTGCACGTCCCGATTCGGTCATCGAGGGAGTATCGGTACATCACGCAAGGCTGAAAGCAGGGGAGCTTCTTGCAAAGCACAGTCCCGTTGAGGCTGATATTGTTATCGGAGTTCCCGATTCAGGACTTGACGCGGCTCTGGGCTATGCAAATGCCAGCGGCATACCCTATGGTATTGGCTTCATCAAGAATAAGTATATCGGACGAAGCTTCATTCAGCCCGACCAGAATCAGCGTGAGAACGCCGTAAAGATAAAGCTGAACGCAGTCCGTGAGAGTGTTGAAGGCAAGCGTGTTATAATGATAGACGATTCGATAGTCCGCGGCACTACAAGTGCACGTATAGTGCGGCTTCTCCGTGAAGCAGGGGCAAAAGAGGTACACGTCCGTATCTCGTCGCCGCCGTTCCTGCACTCCTGCTACTTCGGAACGGATATCGACTCCGAAGAGAATCTTATCGCAGGCAAGTGCAGTTCAACGGAAGAGATAGCGGAATATATTGGTGCAGACAGCCTCGGCTATCTGCCTGTAGAATGTCTCGGAGACCTTGTGGACAACAGGTTCGGCTGCTGCAAGGGCTGCTTTACGGGAGAATATCCCGTTGATACTTCGGGAGCAGGCTATAAGAATAAATTTGACGAAAAAATTCATAAATAGGGGCGGATATTATCCGCCCGTGTGTGGGAGCGCAAATCAATGGCGATCTGCGCTTTATAGATCACCTATTATTCGGAGGGAAATACTATGTGTACGATAATGGCATACTGCGGCGTCAGCGGCGGTACAGGAAAGGTCATGGAAGGACTGAAAGCGACGGTGTCACGCGGTCCTGACGACCAGAGGATAGTTAAGGTGCCTGACGGTATCCTGGGCTTTCAGAGGCTTTCCATAATGGGACTTACTCCCGAGGGAATGCAGCCCTTTGAGCTTGACGGAGACTTCGCAGTCTGCAACGGCGAGCTTTACGGCTTCCGCCCACTCAGGGAAAAGCTCATTGATATGGGCTATGTTTTCAGAAGCGACAGCGACTGCGAGATAATCCTGCCTCTGTACAGGGAGTACGGAACAGATATGTTCGCAATGCTTGACGCAGAGTTCGCCTGTGTGATATATGACAGCACCGAGCGACAGTTCATCGCAGCCCGTGATCCGATAGGCATTCGTCCGCTGTACTACGGCAAGTCCGAGGACGGCACAATGGCTTTTGCCAGCGAACCTAAGAACCTTGTCAAGTGCTGTGAAAAGATAATGCCTTTTCCGCCCGGATATTACTACAAGGACGGAAAATTCCACTGCTACTGCGATATTACAGCAGTTGATAAGGTTATACACGACGACTTGGATACAGTCTGCAAAAATATCCATGATAAGCTTGTTGCAGGTGTCAAAAAGCGCCTTGACGCCGATGCAAAGGTAGGATTCCTGCTGTCGGGCGGTCTTGATTCCTCACTTGTCTGCGCAATTGCACAGCGTGAGAGCGACAAGCCGATAAGAACATTTGCAATTGGAATGAATACCGACGCTATAGACCTCAAATACGCAAAGCAGGTGGCAGACTACATCGGCAGCGAACATACCGAGGTCATTATCACCAAGGACGACGTAATGAACGCCCTTGACGAGGTAATACATCTTCTTGGTACATACGATATCACAACTATCCGTGCCAGCATGGGAATGTATCTGCTTTGCAAGGCTATCCATGAGCAGACCGATATCCGCGTGCTTCTGACAGGCGAGATATCCGACGAGCTCTTCGGCTATAAGTATACGGACTTTGCTCCTTCAGCAGAGGCATTTCAGGCAGAGTCAGTAAAGCGCGTTCATGAGCTCCATATGTACGATGTTCTCCGTGCGGACCGCTGCATATCAGTAAATTCTCTTGAAGCGAGAGTGCCCTTCGGAGACCTTGATTTCGTGAAATACGTTATGGCTATCGATCCCGAGATGAAGCTGAACAAGTACAACAAGGGCAAGTATCTGCTTCGTCATGCATTCGAGGGAGACTATCTGCCTCACGATATCCTTTACCGTGAAAAGGCAGCTTTCTCCGACGCTGTAGGACACTCAATGGTGGACTACCTTAAGGAATATGCCGAGAACTATTACTCAGACGAGGAGTTCGAGCTTGACTGTACAAAATATGCTCATTCCAAGCCGTTCACCAAGGAGTCTCTGCTCTATCGTGAGATTTTCGAGAAGTATTATCCGAACAACAGCGAAATGATAGTTGACTTCTGGATGCCCAACAAGGAGTGGGAGGGCTGCAACGTCAACGATCCTTCTGCTCGTGTACTCTCAAACTATGGCGAGAGCGGAAAATAATCGCAATAACAAAGCCGCAGGGAGACCTGCGGCTGTTTTATGTGTATCTGAATGTATCAGTAATTCTGAAAGATGTTCATTTGTTAATGCTGAGTTCGATACTGAAAACGCTGCCTGCGCTCACCTCGGATTCAGCCTTGCAAACGCCGTTATGCTGGCTGACTATCTGCTTTACAATAGCAAGTCCCAGACCCGAAACGCCCTTGCCGCTGCGCTGACGCTTTGTGTAGTATCTGTCCCATATGTGCTCAAGCTCCTCGGGAGCGATACCGCTGCCGTGGTCTGATATCTTGATTATAGCCTTGTCATTATCAGTTCTAAGCGATATGCCTAACCATTTGTCCTCGCCTGCATGGCGGACAGCGTTATCCAGCAGGTTGTAAATCGCTCTTTGCAGCCGTGAGACATTGCCTTTGATGTGGATATCATCGGCGATATTCCGCTCAAAGACGTAGCCGTCCTTGGAATACAGTTTATCGAAGCTGTCAGCAACAGAAGCTACAGTTTCGCTGAGGTCAACGTCATTCATCACAGCTTCGCTGTCGGACATCTGAAGCTCTGAATATTCAAGTATCTCGTTTACAAGAGCGGTGAGCCTGTCCGTTTCCTCAACGATAACAGCAACGTCCTCGGCGCACTGCTTCTCGTCCTCACGTGAAATGTCACGTATCATTTCGGCGTATCCCTTTATCATAGTCAGGGGAGTACGCAGGTCGTGGGATACGTTTGCAAGGAGCTCGTTCTGAAATTCTCTGTTCTTTTTCAGCTTTTCGGAAGTGGTATCAAGGGTTTTGTTCAGCTCGTCAAGCTCCGTACAGAAGCCCTCGCTGAACTCCGCATCATTATCCTTTTCGCCAAGCTTATGAGCTTTTTCATTGAGCTGTGAAACAGGCTTTGAAAAGCTCTTTGACATGAACAGCGCCAGCACAAAGGCTATGATTATCGACAGGAGCGTTACCCATATGAGCTGTATGCGAATGATACGGGCAGTGGAGCCTACTGCATTGAGAGTAGTTCCCACATAAAGAACGGCTTTTTCGTCATTGCCGTAGAAATCTATGAGCCTGCCGTAAACGTAGATATCATCGTTTTGCAGCTCGGCTTCACCGTTGTCGGAAGCGTTGACAGCACTGAGAAATTCGGTATAGTTCTCGGGCAGCTCCCTGTAATGGAAACGCATTTCCTTGCCATTGCCGTTATATGGCATTTCAAGTCTTTCGTCTTTGAACTTATGTCCTTTTTTGTATTCGTCGGAGCTGTACATGATATTCCCGTCAGTATCGGTCACGAATACAAGTATGGAATTACTCCGCGAAATATCGTCTATATATGACGTGATATCGCTGCTCTGACTTTCCGAGGAGATCTTATCAGCTACTTTTACAGTGTTTCTGATTATCATGCTGTTGTAGAATTTTTGCAGGAAAACTGTCTGCAAAAGCCACAGAACAGTGAATATGACAACTGTAAAAAACATGAACCAGCTGAGCAGCTTTTTTCGGAATGAATTTGTTTTACGTTTCAAATTTATATCCCACCCCTCGCACTGTTTTTATGCTGTCGCGGTATGCTCCAAGCTTGCTGCGGAGAAGCTTTATCTGCCAGTCAACAGTTCTGTCAACGCCGAAGCTGTCATAGCCCCATACCTCGTTGAGTATCCTGTCACGGGAGAGAACAATGCCCTTATTCTTTACGAGAATGAGAAAAAGAGCGTATTCCTTTGCGGTAAGGTCAGCCTTTTCGCCGTCTATCAGTACGGTCCTGCCGAGAGTGTCTATATCTATGCCGTCAACGATTATATGTCTGCTGTCTGCACCGTCAGCCTTTGGTGCAGGCTTTCGGCTTATGACGACCTTGATACGTGCCATAAGCTCCATAGGAGAAAAGGGCTTAGTTACATAGTCGTCAACGCCCACCTCGAAGCCGAAGAGCTTGTCGAACTCCGTACCTCTTGCGGAGAGCATTATCACGGGGATATCCTTGAACTCCTTTATCTTCTTGCAGGCTGTGAAGCCATCGGTATCCGGCATCATAACGTCCATGATTATGACGTCGAAATCCTCTTTTTTGCACTTGTCTATAGCTTCTCTTCCGTCAGAAGCTGTAACGATATCGTATCCCTCACGCTGAACGTAGCGGCTTATGAGAGTTACTATATTGGGTTCGTCGTCAACTATGAGTATCTTAGGCATGGTACACCTCCGCAGTATTTATTGTTAATATTATACACGAAAAGCGCCCTTTTGTAAAGAGCGCCTTTATTTTAATGAGAATGCCTGCCGCCGTGACCTCTCTGCTGTGTGCTGTTGGGATTTGTGAATTCGATACCGAGAGCGTCAGCAACAGCTTCCTTTATGCCGTTGCTGCTGAAAGTCGCACCGCTCACCGCGTCAACATCTGTGCTCTGAGACTTGATTATCGCGGATATTACGCCGCTTTCCGCACGGCTGAAAAACTGCTGGTCATCACTGTAGGAGTTGACTGTGATATCGGTTATCTCGCCGTTTTCAACGGTAACAGTAACATTTGTAGCTCCTCTGAAACCATTTCCTGTGCCAGTATAAACGCCGTCTGCGAATTGTCCTGCCGTATCTGCGGCTATACTGTTATCATCGGAGGTTGCAGCTTCTGTTGTGGATTCAAACGCTTCTGTAGTAGTTTCACTTTGCTTTTTCTGCTTTTTGCTCTGCTCTGTTGCAGGCTGGGCAGCTTCACTTATTTCATCGCCAAGCGCATTTTTTACAGCTTCGATTATGCCGTTGCTGCTGAATGTTGCACCGCTCACTGCGTCAACATCTGTGCTCTGAGACTTGATTATATCGGCTATCACGCCGCTTTTTGCTTTCTGGAAGAACTCCTTATCGTCCTTGTATGAATCAATTGTAATATCAGTAATAACGCCGCTTTCCACAGTTACCGTGACTTCTGTTTTGCCTCTGAAACCGTTTCCGCTGCCTTTATATGTTCCGTCTGTGTATATGCCGTTAGTTTCAGCTTCGGTAGTATTCTGGACCTGTACTTTGCTTTCTTCGGCAGTATCTGGAATAGCAGTGATAATTCCTGCGTAGTAAAGACCTGCCACAGCTGTTACGGCAACAGTTCCCGATATTGCAGGAAGTGTTTCAGCCGATATATTCTCATTTGGACAGACGGAAGTACACTTCATGCAGTTTATACATTCGCCCGAGCGGACTTCGTCGTACTTGTAAAGAGGTATGCCCATTGAGCACTTTGCAGTGCAGAGTTTGCAGTTTCCGCACTTTTCAGGCTTGCGGTTCAGACTGTATATCCTGAAACGTGCTTCCAGTGAGAACAACGCACCAAGGGGACAGAGATATCTGCAAAAGAAGCGCTCTATGAACAGCGAGCCTATGATAATGAGGAGCAGAAGTGCTCCGCCAAGGGTAAGAAAATATTTCAGACTGCTCCAGCCGCTGAGAGAGGTGTATATGCCGAATACCGTCCACGGGCTCCATACAGTATCGCCTGTGACAGAAAAGCCCCATACTCCGACTGCAACAAATGCAAGGACTGCGTATTTCAGAAGTTTGAGCCATTTATCCGCCTTTTCGGGAATCTTTACCTTGAATGGTATCAGCTTTCCAATGAAATTCAGCAGATCCTGCATTGCTCCGAAAGAGCATATGAATCCGCAGAAGAATCTTCCCCATACAAGTGTTATGAGGAATACTCCAAGTATCAGAACTAATCTGCCCAAATTGTCAAGGAGGACAAAGCTTCCGCCTGCTATTGAGGTTATAATTCCCCCTATTGAGGAGAATATGGTGATAAACAGGGCAGGTACGGTCACAAAGGCTATCAGCTGAATGACTGCTCTGATAATCTGTATGGGGGATATCTTTTTCTTCATAGGATCACATCCTTATTTTTTCTCTGAGTTTTTCTGTGACGTAGACCTTTTTGTCGTCTGTTATGAATAGTGCTTCGATATTGCGATGTTTAAGAAGCTCCATGCTTTTCTCTGCTCCCATTATGAAAGCAGCAGTTGCAAGTGCGTCAAGCTCTTCGGCGTTGTCTCCCACAAGACTAACGCCGAGCAATCCCGAATCTGAGGGCTTGCCTGTCCGCATATCGGTTATATGATGTATAAAACTGCCGTCTATGATACAGAACTGTTCGTAAAGTCCCGATGATACAACAGCTTTTCCGTTTCCGATTTTTATTGAAGCAGCGGATTGCCCGTTAGGGGCAAATGGCTTTTGTATGCCGATATTCCGCTGCTGTCCCATATTTATAACAGTTCCGCCGAAGTTGATGACAGCATTTTCTACGCCATAGGCGTGAAGTATATTTCTGACTTCGTCTGCGGCATAACCCTTTGCGATAGCGCCGAGGTCTATCTGCTGTCCCTTGTTTTTCAGCATTACTGTGCGTTTTTGATAATCGAGGATAATGTCTCTGTAGTTTACAAGCTTTCTCGCTTCATTGAGTGTATTTTCATCGGGGAGCTGTCCGCATTTTACCGCATTTTTCCACAGCTGTGACAGTGGTCTTGACGTTATATCGAACAGCCCGTCCGTCAGCCTTGAATACATTACGGAGTGCTTGATGAGTCTGAAAGTGTCCATTGAAACAGCAACAGGGGAAATGCCAGCACGGCTGTTTATTGCGTATATCTCGCTGTCATGGGAATATGCCGACAGCTTGCGGTCAAGGTCTTTTACCAGTTCCTTGGCTGCTGACAGAGCTTCATCTGATTCCTCGAATAAAGTCACGGTATTGACAGTCCCCATTGCGAAGAATATCTTCTGAGTCCGAACAGTGTCGATCATAATATCACCTCATGCTGTCAGAATCTGCCGCCGCGTCCGCCGCCGAAGCCTCCGCCCATGCCGCCATTCATTCCGCCATTCATACCGCCGCCCATCATGCTCTGAGGTATCTCCGAGACTTCCTGTCCGTTGACTATGATTGTACCGCCGTTGAATTCGGCAGTTCTGTCGTAGTCAAATGAGGACATCTGAGCTGTAACATTTATCGTTCCGCCGTTCACATAGATTGAGCCGTTGGAGTCAATGGCGTCCGTATCGCCCTGACCTACTGAGACATTGATATTTCCGCCGTTGAAAACTATTGCTGTTTCGTAAGCATTTGTATTTGTTACAGCGTTTATTCCGTCATCGCTGGCATCTATAGTGATATTGCCGTCATTGATAACTATGTATGTAGCTTCAAGACCTTCTGCGGCTGTGATATTGAAATCGCCGCCGTCTATCTGAAGAACTGCACAAGCCTGTATACCGTCACTTCCACCGTTGATAGTGAATGTGCCGTCTGAAATAGTGATACTTCCCTCGGCTTCGTCATTCTCGCAGTGGAACCCGTCCTTGTTTGTGGTGACATTGAATGTTCCGTCGTAAACCGATATAGTGTCGTTTGCTTCAAAAGCGTCCAGAGCGGATTTTACATTGTATGTTCCGCCTGTTATCTTCATATCGTCCTTGCAGGTGATACCGTTGCCGTAATAAGAGGTAACATTCAGTGTGCCTGTGCCGTTGAGAACAAGGTCGTCCTTGGAGTAGATAACTGCGTCGGTATTGTTCTCGCCGTCTGCTGTGAACTGTCCGCTGACTGTGAGGGTATTCTCGCTGTCGGTAGTGGTTATGAATACCTTATCTGCTGAAAGGACATATATAGCAGGGAAGTCCTCATTCTCAATGTCAACTCCGTCCAGTACAAGCTGTACCTTTGCGGAATCGTCTGCATTGATCCTGATAGTGCAGTTTTCAGCACTGCCGCTTATAGTATACACGCCCTCTTCGTTGATGTCAATGGTCTTGTTGTCTGCAACGGTTATGTTTTGAGCTTCACTTGTGTCTGCGGTCTGCTCAAGGTCACGCTCTGTAAATGTGGTTTCCTGAGTATTGTTTGAAAGCAGTTTTACCTCAGCGGAATCGTTATTCTCAGAAGAAGTTTTATCTGCCTTTGCAGTCTTCTCTGCGGTTTCAGAGCTGTCTGATACAGCAGTCTTTGCATTTGTGCCTGTCGATGTGTTTTCGGATACTGAACTATTATTTCCGCAGCCTGTCATGTAAACTGCCATTGCTGCCATTAAAAAAGCTGAAGCTATATAATTTTTTTTCATAATGATACTTCCTTTCATCGGGAGAGTTGTGTTTGTTTCTATGATTGTATTATATCGCAGATATTTGAAGATAAAATGGAACGAAAGTGGAATGTCAGCCTTTTACTGTGGAATTTGCAGAAGTATTATGTGACAGGAATGTGAAAGCACAAATACAAGCATTTCATTTTTGTGCAAAACTGCCTTTGCTTTTTCCTTGAAAAGGTGCTATAATAAAGCAAGAGAACGTGTAGCAGTTACTGCGTAAGTCCAGTTGCTTGCTGCACGTTCTATTTTTTGGCGAGGTGATATTGATGTATAATGTGGGTGACATTGTTATGTACGGAACATTCGGTATATGTAAGGTCACAGCTATAGAAAAGCGTGATTTTACGGGAGAGGAGCAGGAGTACTATATACTCAGGCATACAAATTCGGAAAAAAACACTTTCTATGTGCCCGTAAATAATGAAGCTGCTCTTGGCAATATACATTATGTATGCTCAAAGGCTGAAGTTGACGAGCTTATCTCACATATGAATTCACATGACATGATATGGATTGACAACGATATGCAGCGCAAAGCAGAATACAGCCGTATCATAAAGGACGCTGACAAGCATGAGATGATAAGCCTTATAAAAACGCTGTATCTCCGCCGCAAGGAGCTTGCCGAAAGCGGAAAGAAGCTCCGCTCTACCGACGAGAATTATCTCAATCTTGCAGAGAATATGCTCTTTGAGGAGTTTGCCTACGCTCTTGACATTGACAGAAGCGAAGTTGTTGAATATATCGAAAAGCATATCGCATAAACTTTGTGCAAAACTGCCTTTGAATTATTCTGAAAAAATTGATATAATTAGCATATAACGAGTAGCAATTCTGCGTAAGTCCGGTTATTGCTGCTCGTTTTATTATTTTTATGGAGGTCGATCATAATGAAAAGGATCAAAGAAGCGTGTATCTGCCAGACACTGCATTTTATGCTGAAGGAGGACACGCCGCGGGATTACGCTGCAAGACTTGTAAAGGAAGAAATAGAAAAGTACAAGGAGTCACTTGCAAAAACAGGTACAAAGTACAGAATTATCGAGGAAACACCGCAGTCTGACGGCTCGGTCATCATCAAGATAAAGAAGCAGTACAATGCCTCGCCCGTTGGCTCATATCTCGACTGATACAACTATAATAAAGAGAGCCGCAGGGGAGACTTGCGGCTTTCTGTCTATCGGCATACTAACGAGCTACACCTTCCGCGCCCCATTACATGGTACCAAGGCAGGAATAGAGGAACGCAAAAGAAAAAAGCCCGAATAATCGGACTTTATAAGTAGTGCGGGTGACAGGACTTGAACCTGCACACCTTACGGCATTAGAACCTAAATCTAACGTGTCTGCCAATTTCACCACACCCGCATATTCAATTTTGACCGCCTAATCAGACTGCCGACAGGGACGGCTTTACAACTCCAATGTCGTAGCGCAACCTAAATCTAATGTGTCTGCCAGTTTCACCACATCCGCATAGACCAACAAAAGTAATTATACTCTATAATCGTAGTTTTGTCAAGAGAAAAAAAGAGGAGCTCAAAAAGCTCCTCAGTTTTATTTGATTCAAGCCTTTTCGGTTTCCTCGGCTTTTGCAGCAGTCTCTTCAGCAGGTGCGTTTACAGCAAAATCCTTGATCTCATTTTCGTCAGCCTCCTGTTCTGCAGGCTGTTCAGGCTTAGCAGCCTCTTCTGCCTGCGGAGCAGGAGCGTTCTGAACAGGTTGAGAAACAGGAGCAGGCTGTGGAACCGGAGCAACAGGAGCCGCCGGAGCTGACGGTGCAGGAGCAGCCGGCTTAGCTTCGGGCTTCTTGTTTTTCTCGGCATTCTTGTTTTCTGCCTCTTCCTTTTCGGTACGGTCGCCCTTGGACTCGATATAGAGCTCATCGTCGGCAATACTGCCCACAAATCTGAGCTGTTTTACAGGAATTCTCTTTAACGGAGAATATATAAAAGCTTTACATGAATAATTCTGTTCAACGAGGCCTCTTTTTTCGCAAAGGACACGATTTCCGTCCTTTGTTCTCTTACCGTACATACAGTAATCGCACTTAGGCTCTATTTTCTTATCAAAATATTTAGCCCCGCCCTGAAAAAATGAGAATAAACCCATTAATAATCACCTCAAAAATAAATCTAACAATAGTATATCACAAATAAAAGATTTTGTCCAGTGATTTTTGAAAAATTATATAAATTCTTTAAAAAACGGCTTGACCATTGTATAAGCTGTACAAAATGAGCAGGAACCTATGTTTTATGATACTAACTAAATAAGATTGACATTTTTGTATCAAAGTGTTATGATAAATACAGCGGAAGTCAGGATTTATTCTGATTTTGGCTGGTTTAATAATATTGTTTTCGGGCAGCAGGGTGGATACTCTGTTATCGGATGGCAGTTGCACAGTATAACTATACAGGTAAGCTCCGTCCGTTTTTGGGCGGATTTTTTGTATACTGCCGTTTTTCTGCCGAAGGGAGGAGAAATGGAAAATAAAAGAATTGCCGTGGCGGCTATAGTCATTGACGAACAGTCCGCGGCAGTAGAGGTGAACAACGTGCTTCATGATTACAGCGATATAATCATAGGACGAATGGGGCTTCCTTACAAAGAGCGAGGGATATCCCTCATCTCAGTGGCACTTGACGCAGAACCCGATGTTATAAGCAGTCTTACGGGAAGACTCGGGCAGATACAGGGCGTATCCGTTAAAGCTGCTATATCGAAGAAGTGACAGGAGAGTCTTATGAGAAGAAACGATCGCGAGATAACCGACAATGAGCAGATAAAGAGCTTCATTTCAGCTGAAAAGATAATTCGTATCGGCTTCTGTGATAACGGAGAGGTTTATATTGTACCTGTGAATTATGGCTTTTCGGCAGATGATACAGGATATACTTTCTATTTTCACGGCGCAAAGGCGGGAAGAAAATACGAGCTTGCACAAGCGTGTCCGTCAGTCGGATTTGAGATAGACAGCAGATATGAGCTCGTTTCAGCTGATACCGCCTGCGGCCATTCAGCGAAGTTTTGCAGCGTTATTGGTACGGGAGTCCTTTCACTTATTGACGGCTCAGAAGAAAAGAAAGCCGCTCTTGAATATTTAATGAAGCAGGCGGCAGGCAGAACGGGACTTGAATATTCCGAGGAAGTTCTTTCGCGGACTGCGGTGTTTAAAATTGAAGTAAAAACAATGTCTTGCAAGGCAAAATAATAAAGGAGAAAGATGAATATGTATGATGTAAAATCTTTAAAAGCAGAAGAATTTATAAACGATGAGGAGATAATGGCTACACTGGAATATGCTGAGCAGAACAAGCATAACCGTGAACTCATCGAGCAGATACTTGAAAAGGCAAAGCCGAGAAAAACAGGCAGGGGAGTAGAGTGCGCAGGACTTACTCACCGTGAGGCAAGTGTGCTTCTTGCCTGTGATATCCCTGAGATGACAGAGAAGATGTACGAGCTTGCCAAGGAGATAAAGCAGGCTTTCTACGGCAACAGAATAGTTATGTTTGCACCTCTTTATCTTTCAAATTACTGTGTAAATAAGTGCGTATACTGTCCTTATCATATGCAGAACAAGGAAATACCTCGTAAAAAGCTCACACAGGAGGAGGTTCGTCAGGAGGTCATCGCCCTTCAGGATATGGGACACAAGCGTCTTGCTATCGAGTCAGGAGAGGATCCTGTAAACAATCCTATCGAGTATATCCTCGAATGTATCAAGACTATCTACTCGATCAAGCACAAGAACGGTGCTATCCGCCGTGTAAATGTCAACATTGCGGCAACTACAGTTGAAAACTACCGCAAGCTCAAGGAAGCAGGCATAGGCACATATATCCTCTTCCAGGAGACCTACCATAAGGAGAGCTACGAGGTTCTCCACCCCGCAGGACCAAAGCACAACTATGCATACCACACAGAAGCTATGGACAGAGCTATGGAGGGCGGTATCGATGATGTAGGTCTTGGCGTTCTCTTCGGACTTGACAAGTACAAGTACGAATTTGCAGGACTTCTCATGCACGCCGAGCACCTTGAAGCTGTTCACGGCGTAGGACCGCACACTATCAGCGTTCCTCGTATCAGAAGAGCTTCGGATATCGATCCGAGCGTATTTGACAACGGTATCGACGATGATACTTTCGCAAAGCTCGTAGCTTGTATCAGAATAGCAGTTCCATATACCGGCATGATAATCTCCACCCGTGAGAGCGAAGCCTGTCGTGAAAAGGTTCTCGGACTTGGCGTATCCCAGATATCAGGCGGTTCGAGAACATCTGTCGGCGGCTATGCAGGCTATACTCCCGAGGACAGACCTCACGATACAGAGCAGTTTGACGTATCAGACCAGCGTTCTCTCGATGAAGTTGTAAAGTGGCTCATGGACGGCGGCTATATCCCGTCATTCTGCACAGCCTGCTATCGTGAGGGACGTACAGGCGACCGCTTCATGGCACTTTGCAAGGTAGGACAGATACAGAACTGCTGTCACCCTAACGCTCTTATGACATTGCAGGAGTACCTTTCGGACTATGCTTCACCCGAAACAAAGGCAGTAGGCGAGGCACTTATTGCCAAGGAGATACAGAATGTTCCCGACGAAAAACGCCGTCAGCGTGCTATTGAGTACCTTGACAGCATAAAGAACGGCGGACAGCGCGATTTCAGATTCTGATATTAAGCCTGAGAGTGAAAAAGCTCTCAGGCTTTTCATATATAAGCAAAAATTTATTTGACAAATAGGAGCCAATGTGCTACAATAATTCATAACATAATTATATAAAGGAGAGCTTGTAATGTTTGCAGCATTAATGCTTTTAGCAGCAAATGTACCACAGACGGGAGACAGATTCCCGAGAGGCGTACTGTTCATAATTATCGCGGCTGCGATTCTTCTTGCAGTGGGAACTGCGATTTTTGCCAAGAAAAACGGCGGCGACAGCGACGACGATGATGAAGAATGATTTCGCGGCAGCTGCTTTTGCAGCTGCCCGATTTTTATCTGCCCGTTGAAAAATGTAGGGGCGGATATTATCCGCCCGTTAAGGGACGCCCTCTCTTGCAGGGCGTCCCTCTCCCGAAAACAATTCACTGGATTGTTTTCGGGATTCACCCTTGCGGAGCGCTTCGTAACTGCGGGGCTTTGCCCCACACCCCACCAGAGGCGCCGCCTCTGGACTCCGCCAAAGGAACACAGTCCCTTTGGAATCCCATTCAAAAAGTGCTTTGAGCGATGTACGATTATCGTTGCCATGAATAGTAAGCGAGTTTATGAGCGACAACGTGGCAAGGGTGCAGCGTCACGCTGCAAATTATGATTTATTGCATATGATTCTTTTCAGTGCCAAAGGCAACATATAATGATAGTGAAAGGAGGCGAAGCCTGTGGAGCTTTTATGCAGGATATGCGGCGGAATATTGCAGCCCGATGACGATACTGGCGTATGCGAGTGTGACAGCTGCGGTTCGAGACAGACCTATCCTATGGGATATGACATCGAAAGACTTGAAATATTCAACAAGGCACGCAGTCTTCGCCAGAAAACGGACTTTGAGGGCGCGGAAAAGCTGCTTGCACAGCTCTGTGCCGAGGTCCCCGACGAGCCAGAGGGCTTCTGGGAGCTTGCTCTCTGCCGCTGCGGAATAGTCTACGAGAACGACGAATCAGCCGTAAAAGTTCCCGTATGCCGCCGATCTTCTATCACTCCCGTGACCGAAGACGTTAACTATCTCACCGCCATAGCTTACGCTACAGACGAACAAAAGGCGGTCTATTGCCGTGAAGCTGCGGCTATTGACGTTCTGCGCCGCGAGTTTGCGGAGCGTGTTGGCAACGGCGAGAAATATGACGTATTTCTTTGCAGCGGTTCGTCCGAGAAGTGCGTAGGTATCACCTCTCAGATATACGACCAGCTCTGCGATGAGGGCTTCAGCGTGTTTTACGCACCCAAGTCCTTGAATGAAGTCCGCGGCAGAGCAGGGGAGCTTTACATAAATGCGGCGATAAACTCAGCGGAAGTTTTGCTTGTTGTCTGTACTGACTCCGAGGATTTTGCAGAGCCGCACATGAAAAGCCAGTGGAGCAGATGTGCTTCGGCAGTCCGAAAGGACAGTGAAAAGCTGCTCATCACCTGTATCAGCGAGGTCTCAGAGGGGGATATCCCCGAGGAACTCTCAGACTATTCGGTTATGGATATTGAAAAGCTTGGCTTCATGGCGGAGGTAATAAGGCTTATCCGCCGCAGGGACAGCGGCCACAGCGCTTCTGTGCGGAATGCTCCAGAAAAGCTTATACGCAGAATGAATATATTCCTTGCAGATGAGGACTTTGAAGCTGCCGAGGAGTACTGCGGCATAATCCTTGACGCTTCTCCCGAGTGCTGGCAGGCTTACTGGGCGCGGTTCCTTGCGTATAACGGCTGCCGAAACAACGGCGACCTGCTGCTGGAAGAAGTTGTGGAGAGTTTTGCAGCTGATTATATAGAGCATTTCGGCTATGATTTTACCGAGGACGACGTATTCGGAGCGCAGCTTGCTCAGCTTTTGGGTGAGTCTCCGCGGAAAGCCCTTGAATATGCCGAGGACGATGAAAAACTGAACTTGGAGACGATATACGAGCGCTTCGTGAACGCCGTCAGGGACACGGTTTTTGCAAAGGAACAGGAAAACATCGAGACCGAGGAAAAGCAGGAGCTTGAAGAGATACGCCGCCGCCACGACGAGGAGGAGGAGCGTAAAACTGCTGCCGAGAACAAAAAAAAGGCGATTCGCAACCGTTATATCACCTATGCGGCTGTTATTTTCACGGTGCTAATTATAATATGTGTAAAGTTCAGCAGCATACTGGCTGGCGCACTGATTGTGATAATGATAATTGTTTCGGTGCTTGTTCTCGGAGGACTGAACAGAAACAACTGACTGCCGCTTGTGAGGTGATGATATGCTTCTGGGATTTGAGGAATTATGCAGAAAGGAAGTTATAGACATCTCTACGGGAGAGCGGCTGGGTTTTATCGACGATATAGAGCTTGATATCGAAAGCGGCACCGTGAAGTCGCTTATCATATACGGCGGAGCGCGGCTTTGGGGCTTTTTCGGCAGGGAAGAGGACTCTGTCATAGCCTGTTCTGAGATAAAGGTCATAGGCAGCGATGTGGTGCTTGTGGAGCACCCTAAGGAGAGCCTGCGTATGAAATCAACAAAAAAATCAGGAAATAGTTTTTTAAGTTTGTGGAAATAAACACTGCAAAAAAGCTTGAAATACTTGCCTGTATATGATATAATATTAAGGCAATTCGCACGGCTGTACTTTCGGCGGTTGGTGCGCAGATATCTGCGTTGCTGCTGAGCTAAGTCGGTCGGAGGATTAATATTAACCAATTTTAAGGAGGACTACACCATGGGAGTAGTATCAATGAAGCAGCTTCTTGAGGCTGGCGTACACTTCGGACACCAGACAAGAAGATGGAACCCGAAAATGGCACCATACATTTTCACAGAGAGAAACGGAATCTACATCATCGACCTTCAGAAGACAGTTAAGAAGCTCGAGGACGCTTATATGTTCGTCCGCGACATCGCTTCACAGGGCGGCGAGGTACTTTTCGTAGGTACAAAGAAGCAGGCTGGCGATTCCGTTAAGGAAGAAGCTACAAGAGCCGGCGCACACTATGTAAACGCAAGATGGCTGGGCGGTATGCTCACCAACTTCAAGACAATCCAGACAAGAATCAAGAGACTTGAGCAGCTCCACACAATGGAAGAGGACGGCACATTCGCTCTTCTCCCCAAGAAGGAAGTTGTTAAGCTCAACCTTGAAATAGAGAAGCTCGAGAAGTTTCTCGGCGGTATCAAGACAATGAAGAAGCTCCCTGCAGCACTCTTCATCGTTGATCCACGCAAGGAAAAGATCGCTGTTGCTGAGGCTAAGAAGCTCAACATCCCGATCGTTGCTATCGTAGATACAAACTGCGATCCTGACGAAGTTGATTACGTTATCCCAGGTAACGATGACGCTATCAGAGCTGTAAAGCTTATCGCAGGCACAATCGCTAACGCTGTTATCGAAGGCAGACAGGGCGATGACGCTACAGCTGCACAGGAGGCTCCTGCTGAGGAAGCTGAGAGCGCTGAGGCTGACGCTGAATAATCATAAAACAATGAAAACAATCAAAAACCCGAACTAACCCTTCGGGTTTTTGCGGATTTAATAATAATTAGGAGGTAATTACAATGGGTAAGGTATCCGTTGCTGAAATCAAAGATCTCATGAAGTCCACAGGCGTTGGTATGATGGACTGTAAGAAGGCTCTCGAAGAGAACGATGGCGATATGGACAAGGCTATCGAGTTCCTCAGAGAAAAGGGTCTTGCTACACAGGCTAAGAAGAGCGGCAGAGCTGCTGCTGAGGGCGTAGTTACAGCTGTTGTAAACGGCGAGGTAGGCGTTCTCCTCGAAGTAAACACAGAGACTGACTTCGCTGCTAACACAGACGATATCAGAAACTTCGTTGCTAACGTAGCAAACACAATCATTGAGAAGAATCCTGCTGACGTTGAGGCTCTCAAGAATATGCCTATCAGCGGCGGCAATGGCACAGTAGGCGAGGCTCTCACAGAGCTCGCTGGCATGAAGATCAGAGAGAACATCGTTATCCGTCGTTTCGTAAGACTCGAGGGCAAGCTTGCTTCTTATATCCACAACAACGGCAGCATCGGTGTTATGGTAAAGATGGACACAGACCTTTCTGCTGATCAGGTAGCTTCTATCGGTAAGGACGTTGCTATGCAGTCTGCTGCTCTCAACGCTCCATACGTAAGAAGAGAGGACGTTCCTGCTGAGGTTATCGAGAACGAGAAGAAGATCATGCTCGCTCAGATGGCTGAGGATCCTAAGATGGCTTCCAAGCCCGAGCAGGTTCGCGTAAAGATCGTTGAAGGCAAGGTTGGCAAGTACTACAGCGAGAACTGCCTCCTTGAGCAGGCTTTCGTTAAGGACGACAAGCTCACAGTTCAGGGCTATGTTGACGCAGAGGCTAAGAAGCTCGGCGGTTCTATCAAGGTCGTTGACGTTGTTCGTTACGAGCGCGGCGAGGGCGTTGAGAAGAAGGAAGAGAACTTTGCTGACGAGATCGCTAACATGATCAAGTAATCAAAGCTTTTACAGACAGCGGCGGAATAATTCTGCCGCTGTTTTTGATATAGGGAAAAAAATAATGGCAGTAACTTCAAATCCTAAAAGAACTATGTTATTGATAGCGTTTATGGCGGCTTTTGCAATATTTGCATTGGGCTGTATGGAAACCGTGATGTACTTCAAAGGTGATCCGTACTATGTACATATTGATGATCTTGATTATTGCAACGAGGAGAGGGCTATCGAGGGGGAATCGGGGCGTGTTTTTTCGCTGTACAGAATACAGGAGGTAAAAACGCATCAAAGACATGGACGTTCAAAGTATAAAATATCATATCTGTACTATTATATATTTGATAATGCAAGTACTGATGATATCGAAAAAATGAGAAAAGACAGAAGCTATGTCCCGGAAAATTACCGCGTTTACTCGTTTTATACCAGCGACGAGGATAAAAAGAAAGAGCTTGACGAGCTTTGCGTTAAGTGGAACGCCTATATGAACGGCAGTTCGGATACAATGCCGGATACGTTTTGCATAGACGGGCGTGTTTCGCCTAAATCCTTTTATGAATATGATGTAGGGGAATTCAAAAATGCCGCAAGAAAATGTGGATTTGCTGAAGATCAGATCACATCGCTGCTTATATTTGATGATCCTGTCAGCATAAACGGAGTGTTTGCGACTATAGCAGCCGCAGCTGCTCTGGTAGTTCTGACGTTTTTACTGATAAAGAATCGCAGAAACGATAAAGGGTACTATTGATAGTATCTTCATGTTGATATTGGGGCGAAAATCAGCAGCAACTGCTGCTGAAAACAATTAATTGGACAAATTTTCCACATTATAACACCTGTATTATTGTAAGATGTTACAATAATACAGGTTTTTTTTCGTATGGTTTTCCCTTGAAGTAATTTGGAAAATATGTTATAATAGTTTTAATTGGATAATATGCTCAAAAGTATGAGGTACTGTAATATGAATGAAAGAATTAGTAAACTCGCAGGATCTGTCGGCAAAGTCATTGTAGGTAAAAAGGATACGGTAATCAAGCTGATAGCTGCACTGTTATGTGAAGGTCACGTTCTTCTTGAGGACGTTCCCGGTGTCGGCAAGACACAGCTCATAACGGCTCTTTCGCGCTCGATAGGCGGAAAATTCAACCGTATCCAGCTTACTCCCGACGTTATGCCATCTGATATTGCGGGCTTTACTATGCTCGATTCAAATAAGGGTGATTTCGTTTACCGCGACGGTGCGGTAATGTGTAATTTCCTCCTTGCGGACGAGATAAACCGTGCCTCGCCAAAGGTACAGTCGGCTCTGCTTGAGGCTATGGAGGAGCGCCAGATAAGTCTTGACGGCGTTACCCACAAGCTCCCGAAGCCCTTTCTCGTTATGGCAACTCAGAACCCTGTAGAGACCTACGGTACCTTCCACCTTCCCGAGGCGCAGATGGACAGATTCTTCATGAAGCTTTCCATGGGTTATCCCTCAATGGAGGAGGAAGTACAGATACTTGAAAGAACAGAGCTCAACAATCCTATTGTTAATATAGAAGAACCTGTAATGCACGTTGATGATATCATCACAATGCAGCAGGAGGTAAAGCAGGTGCGCGTAAGCGACGCTGTCAAGGAGTACATCGTTGATATCGTTGCGACGACAAGAGAGGACAGAAATACCGTTCTCGGAATAAGCCCACGCGGAAGTATAGCACTTTTCAAGGCAGCAAAGGCTTACGCTTACATCTACGAGAGAGACTATGTAACTCCCGATGATGTCAAGAATACCGCTGTTTCAGTGCTTGCTCACAGAATAATACTTTCACCTCAGGGCAAAACAGCCTTTGGCTCAGGCGAGGCATATGTTGAAAATGTCCTCAGAAACTGTGCCGTTCCTGCCATGAGCTGAATATGAAGCATTTCAAGAGTATTATAAGCGTACTTGCAGTAGCTTTTCTGGTCTATATCTTCACCTTCTATATCGACGGCGAAATGGGTATCATTCTGCTGGCTTTCGTGGCATTTGCGCCTCTTGTGTCCCTTTTTATCACGCTTTATGCAAGAAAGCGCGTAAAGGTCACTTTCAGCTGTGACGCCTATGTGCCGAAGGGCAGCAAGCTCATCGTTGATGTAAAAGTTGAGAAAACAGGCACGTTTCCTGTTTCGATAGTGGAAATATGTCCCTATGCTACGGAAATTTTCGCCCAGAACATAAAAAAGCGCAAGCTCAGTATGCTTAACGAGAACAAACGCCGCTTCAGGTTTGAGGTGGACGCTCTTGTGGGCGGAAACGGCGAAATAGGCATAAATGCGGTTTATTCCTGCGGATTCCTCGGATTTATGAAGTTTGCGGTGAAAACTCCGCTTCCTCAGCCTGTTTCCGTAGGCGTTATACCGCCGATACCCGAGGTAAAATCATCTACACAGCTTTTCCGTTCCATTGCGGACGTTGTGCTCACAAGCGACGACGATGAGGAAAACGATACGGCTATGCTGTTTTCGGCGAATACCTCTCCGGGCTATGAGCACCGCGAATACGAGCAGGGAGATCCGCTGAAACGCATAAACTGGAAGCTTTCATCGAAAAAGCAGAAGCTTATGGTACGTCTGGACGAGGCAGCCGCTTCGGTGCAGCCTGTTCTGGTGCTTGATCTTTACCGTAACGGCTCGATACCGCCTGCAAATGCGGTAAGAGGCGAGGAACAGCTTATCCGCTCGGTGTTCGGCTTGCTTGATCTGCTTGTAAAGCAGGGTATCGCCTGCAATTTTGTATACCGTTCAAGCTCGGGTGAGACTGTCTGTGAAAGCGTTGATAATCCCGATTATCCGAATCAGCTCCTGCTGAAAATACTGGCGATCAAAGTCGTTCCCGACAAGAGGATAGACCTTTCAGCCAACACGGGCTCGTTCTGTGCCTGTGTAGTTGCAACTACAGACGCAGGTCCGAGCTTTGCTGAGGTCACCCGCTATATTGAGGAGCCTGATAACGCAAGTATCATCGGACTATCCATTGCGTCCGTAAATTCCACACCTCTTAAGATGTGGTATCTTGATGAAGATAATAATTTCAAACTGGTATAAATATGAATGAGACCAAAAACAAAAAATTCAATCTGAAATCGTTCCTGCTGAGGACGCTCACAGATCCCGTGCTGTGGTATACGGTACTGATAATGACAGCGCTCATGTATCATTACCGCAACCGCGACACCGTAAAGACTGATGATCTGGGATATGTATATGCGCTGGGCTGGGGACTGTGCAGCTTATTCATCGGCTGGATAATTTTCAGAGTATTCGATTACATGAAGAAGCATAATTTCCTTGGCTTCTTTATGTATACGGCTCTTGCCGTCGTATTCGGCGCAGGAGTCAGGAAAGCCATAATCAGGGGAAAAGAAGCATACCCTATCACATGGGGGCTGTGGTTCCTTACACCGCAGGACTCGCTGGAGTTCAACTTCTGGTATGCGGCAGCCTTCTATCTGCTGTTCATGCTGTTCATGGGCTCGGTAATATACTATTTCACGCGGGTAAGATACAGGATATTCATGAATTTCCTGATATTCATCATTCCTTTCTCTATTTACGGTAAGGAATATGAAAAAATGCCCACGGTGTTCATAATACTTCTGGCTGTGGGATATATACTTCTCATGGTGTACTACAGACAGCTTACGGATACCGAAAGCACGGTATTCGTGGAAAGAAGAAAGTCGTGGAAGCCCATTGCGGTCTATGCTGTCATCTTTGCGGCGGCAGCGGCTATTTTCCCGAAGCCTGCTGTTGTAGCGGACAGAACTGTTCTCGAAACTCTCATCGACGCCGACCAGTTCACTGATAAGCTGAATGCCATGCTGGACGTTTTCCGTGATACTACTACTGGAGACCAGTTCCGCTCAAACACCGACCAGACTCTCGTTTATGAGGTCAGGGCGAAGGAGCCTCTGCGTATAAAAACCGCAACTCATTCCACCTATAATTTTGAAAATGACAGGTGGAGCATTGAGGATATGGACAGCAGATTCAGCACAAAGGCTGGTATCGCACCTGTTGATATCGGCTGCCATATGGGAATTGCGGGCGCTGTTCTTGAAGCTGCGGCTCTGGACAGCTATTTTGCCGAAAAATACGGGCTTACAGAGTTTGTGAAAAGCGGACTTGATGAGCCTGAGCTCAATGAGGCTAAGTTCTACAGTTTGTCAGGCACAGTTGGTCTGACGGGTACCGATATGGCTCCTGTTCCGCAGTTTGCGGTGGAGCTCACAAACTGCTCCAGAAAGAAGGAGCTTGTACGTCTGCGCGGAGGAACGGTATATGCCGTAGACTGGCGTTTCTTTGATGAGAGGTTTACGTTCACCTATGATGAGGATACCTTCTTCTCAAGCGCTAAGAACGTTGATTTTATCAATAAGCTGGCGGAAGCGGATTATGAAGAACTGCTTCACGACGCAAGCGATATCCTTGACATGAATCTGAATGATTCAAGCACAAAGGATTACGTCCAGAAGTGCAAATATCTTGATCTGGACAATGCTCTCTATGACGATTACAGCAAGTATCTGCTGGATTACGGCGGAAAAAGCAATATCAAGGCTCTTGCCGATAAGATAACAAGCGGCTGTGAGACCGAATATGAAAAGGCGCTGGCATTAGAGAGCTATTTTTACACAAACAACTATGTCTATGACCTAAAATACAAAAAAGAGAAGGGCGAAAACGCAGAGGACTTCCTGTTCAGAACAAAAACAGGCGTCTGCTACGAATACGCCACTGCTATGGTGCTTCTTGCACGTGCCGCAGGTATCCCCGCAAGATACTGCGAGGGTTACAATATGACAGAGAATGAAGGCGGCAAATATGTAGAAGGCACTAATTATTCCATTCGCGCAAAGGATCTGCACGGCTTCCCCGAGCTCTATATCAGGGGATACGGCTGGGCAAGCTTTGAGCCTACCGTTACCGATATTGCGGAAACGGGCGAGAAAAAAGCTTCGACTGCTACGGATATGCTTTCATATGCAGGCCTGATGATACTGGCAGGCGCAATGCTGGTACTGCTGTTTGCATTCGTATATCCAATGCTGTCACATAAATGGTTCATTTTCAGAGGAAAAAAACGTATGCCAAATGACGCTGTCAAAGCTGTAATGCACAGGATTTGCAAGGTCTACGGTATCGAAAACGTCAATACCTCAAAGGAGGCGGCGGCTCTCGTACATGAGATGTCGGGCGCAGATATCACGGATACTGCTGAGTTATTCGACAGGTCGGTCTACGGTGACGTAACCCTGAATGAGCAAGAAAAAGAAAAAGCGATGAACGAATATATCAGAGCATATGATGAGTTCAGAGAATCCAGAAAAAGGAGACGCATAAAAAGCCGATAACGTAAATACGGAGGTTGGATTATGCGAACTGTAAAAGAAAAAGGAATATTTTCTGTCCTGCTTGCATTTCTTTTACTTATCGGAATACTGGCGGGATCATGTCAGACGAATATCAAGGCTCATGCAGCCGACGACTTCAGACTCTGGAGACAGAATGACGAGCGCTGGGGCAGCTATGCTATCGGCGGTTCTACAGTGCGCAGCTCAGGCTGCTACATAACCTCTATCGCAATGGCTGCGGTTGCTTCGGGAGCTAAGGATACCGAAAGCTTTGATCCCGGTGTGTTTGCAAAGACTCTCAATGATATGAAGGCTTTCAACCAGTGGGGCGGACTCAGTGCATGGGCTTCCGTAAACAAGGCTATCCCTGAGGTAAGCATTGCTACGGCAAATCTGAACTTCAAGTCGGATACTCAGAGCGGAAAGGCTTCTGAGATAAAGGAATATCTCGACAAGGGACTCTATGTTATATGCAATGTGGGCGGACACTGGGTGTATATCGACGGTGTCATCGGCGACGACGTGTATATGGCTGATCCTGCCAAGGACGAGATACTCATGTTTGAGGCATATGATAACAAGAATATAACAGTTTTTCAGGGTATCAAGGGCAAGAATCCGTATAAAGGCTTCACACCTCTTGAAATAGCTGAAAAAGATACCGAAACTTCTACAGTAACTTCTTCTGTAACAACTACAGCGGCTGCTGCGCTGACAACTACAACAGCAGTGCAGACTACAGCCAGAACAACAGCTGTCACAACAACAAAAGTGCAGACCACTCCGCGCCCTGCCGTTACCACGGTGACATATAAGGCAGGAGAGTATTACTGCTCCGACGTCGTGCCTGTAAAGGTATGGGCGGACATTAAGGCTCAAAAGGACGCTATAGCTTCACTTTCCTACGGAAACGTTGTCAGGGTGCTCAAAGTCAGCGGTACAGTGGGCGAGGTAAAGATAGGCGGCAGAAGCGGCTTCGTTGAGCTGACAAAGCTTAACTATGCAGGCGAGCCTGAAGAACATGAAGCAGGCGATGTCAATAACGACGGCAGCTTCGATACCTGTGATTTAGCGCTTATAAATGAGTACCTCAACAGTCTCGGCAAGCTGCCCGAGGGTATCTCTGTGCTGACAAGCCCGGAGATTGCTGCTGCTGATATCAGCGGCGACGGCATTGTTGATAACAATGATGTACTTTTATATCTTATGCTTATTTGCAATTAAGGAGTAATTTAACTAATGGAATGGACAGAAGTCAACATTTATACCACTACCGAGGGCATTGAGCTTCTCTGCTCAAAGCTTGGAGACATCGGCATCAAGGGCTTTTCCATAAAGGATCCCGAGGACTTCAAGGAATTTCTTGAAAACAAGAACGGTCAGTGGGACTATATCGACGACGACCTTATGGGACTTTCCGAGTGCGAGACCTGCGTCACGGTCTATATACCGACAAACGGTCAGGGAGCAGAAATGCTCATCGCTATCAAGTCCATGCTTGCCGAAATGAAGGCGGCTGATACCGATGGTGCTTACGGCAGGCTCGAAGCCGAAATGTCAAGTATCCGCGAGGAGGACTGGGCTAACAACTGGAAACAGTACTTCAAGCCCTTCAAGGTTGGCGAGAAGCTGGTCATCAAACCCTCATGGGAGGAATATGACAATTCTGACGGCAGAATTATCCTTGAGATAGATCCTGCTTCAAGCTTCGGCACAGGCAAGCACCATACCACAAGGCTTTGTCTCGAGGTGCTGGAAAAGTACCTGAATAAGGGCGACAAGCTTCTGGATATGGGCTGCGGCAGCGGTATCCTCTCTATCGGAGCTATGCTTTTAGGCGCAAAGAGCGCTGTTGCAGTGGATATTGAGGAGAATGCTGCGGTGACTTCTCTTGAAAACGCAGTCAAGAACCACATCTCGCCCGATGTTTACAAGACCTACTTCGGCAATATCCTCACCGACGAGAAGCTTGCCGATGAGATCGACGACAAGTACGACATCATCGCGGCAAATATCGTTGCGGACGTACTCATCGCCATGAAGGAGAGCTTCCTGAGATACCTCAAAAAGGGCGGTATACTTATCGTTTCGGGTATCATCGAGGAGCGTATGGACGAGGTCATAGACGCGCTTAAGTCAGTTGGCTTCAAGGAGCCTGAGCCCGAAGTCCGCGAGGGCTGGGCAGCAGTTAAATTCACAGTTTAATATTATGCAGAGCATATATTGATATCATCAAATTAAGGAGAATAGAAAATGGGAATTTTCAAGAAGAAGAATAATCAGAAGACAGAGGAAGTTCAGACAACCGATCCGAAGGACGATATAAAGAGCATGGTGCTCGAAAACCTCAACGAGAAGCTTAAGGGCACCCTCTATGACGATTGTATCATCATGCCAAAGGGCTTTACTATCGATGTTCAGGTAGGCAGACTTGAAGAAAGCGACGGTATAATGATACTTCAGACTATCTTTATCGTTAAACACGATGACTTCGATGAGCCTCTTATCGATCCTGTTGACTCACAGGGCAAGGACGAGCAGGAGGTAGCAAAAATGGCTGTAGATATATTCTGCGGCGGCGTATGGCACCCACTCGACCAGTCTATATACAAGAAAAATCCGATACACGTTCCTGTTGATTTCCTCAGACAGCACTACGATTTTGATATGTACTGCCAGTCTGTTGTAAGAGTTGGCGTCAAGGACAAGCAGCCAACTGTGCTGGTTAATTTCCTGAGAACGGAGATACCGAAGTATCTCGGCTCAAAGAAGTACTACTGGCTGAGAATTTACCTTGCAAAATACAAGGAGAAGAAGATAATCGAGGTACGTATGAACGGCTCAGTGCTTGTAGAGCTGCCTAAGTACTTCGAGGAATATGTTGAAAAGGAAATGTTCGCTGAGGAGACCTTTGTTTCCGAGAAGCAGTACGCTATCTTCGTTCAGCGTGAGGACGACCAGTGTCCTTTCAAGAAGGAACTGGTTATGAAGGCTGCAAAGGAAACTATCAGCATGATGGAAAAGATAAACAACCATAAAGAGTATGTTGAGATGGCTGACAAGCTCGAAACACTTGTTAACGGCGACAAGGGACTTGCAGGTGAGATAAGAGTATTTATCCCTGAGATATTTGCAAAGCTCACACTGGGCTACCGTGAGGGCGACAGTCTCTTCCTCCTTGAGGGCGAGGGCGACGACCAGCAGAGCATCGAGTTCAAGAAGACTCAGCTCCGAAGCTATTTCTATCTCCAGCAGGCTGTGCTTGAGTATCTCAGCACAAATCCGAGTCAGGAGAGCGTAACACGTATCGTTACAAACAGCGTTGCTTTCAGAGAGCTCAAGAGAGCTATTGACACCGCTAAGGAACAGGGCAAGGAGCTTAAACCTAGCGACCTCTATGTTCCAGGCACTTCCTATAAGATAGGCGAGGAGAACTACAGAGTCTGGTAAGCTGATATTTTCACTGCAATACAAAAAAGCGTATCTTCCCCCGCCGAAAGCGGGGGAATGACATATAAGCCCCAAAATCTTTTGGCTATATTGAAAGTAAATGATTTTGCAGAGGAATATTGCAAAAAAAGCTTGACAAAGCCGTATCTTTGTGATAAAATATTATTGCCGCTTGTAAACAGGCTTTAAAGTTGTGCGCTCACACGCCTGTAACAGCGAGTTTATTGAAAAGGCAGGTGCCACAATATGTACGCAGTTATTGAAACCGGCGGAAAGCAGTATCAGGTAAACGAGGGAGATATCATCTTCATCGAGAAGCTCGCAGCTGAGGCTGATGAGACAGTTACTTTCGACAAGGTAGTAGCTCTCGGAGCAGACGATGGTCTTAAGATCGGTACACCTTATGTTGACGGTGCAGCTGTAAGCGCAAAGGTTCTGAAGAACGGCAAGGCTAAGAAGATCACTGTTTTCACTTACAAGCCTAAGAAGGGTGAAAAGAGAAAGCAGGGACACAGACAGCCTTACACTCAGGTCAAGATCGAAGCTATCAAGGCTTGATCATGATCCGCGCAGAATTTTATGAAAAGCAGGGACTCCTGACAGGATTTAAGTTCAGCGGCCACTCAGGCTATGCCGAGAGCGGCAGTGACGTTGTCTGTGCGGCTGTATCATCAGCGGTGCAGCTTACTGCAAATATACTCGATGAATTTGGTTTAAAGCCGCAGGTCACTGTGGGGGATAACGTCATCGAATGTATCTGTATGGACGGGGGAGAGATACCTCCGCGTCTGCTGAATGTTTTAAAACAGCACTTTGAGGCTATACTGGAAGAGTACCCTAACACGATCAAAATCACTATTTCGGAGGTGTAAGTATGTTTAAGATTAGTATGCAGTTCTTTGCTCATAAGAAGGGCGGCGGTTCCACAAAGAACGGACGTGACTCTGAGGCTAAGAGACTTGGTGTTAAGAGAGCAGACGGTCAGTTTGTTAAGGCTGGCAACATTCTCGTTCGTCAGAGAGGAACACATATCCACCCTGGTAACGGTGTCGGCATCGGTTCAGATGATACATTATTCGCTACAGTAAGCGGTAAGGTAAAGTTTGAGCGTTACGGACGTGACCGTAAGAAGGTTTCTGTTTACGAGATTGAGCAGTAACAGCCATAACGTGACAATAAATCCCGAGCTTTCGCTTGGGATTTTTCTTTAGAAACGGAGGACGGAAATGTTCGTTGATCAGGCGAAAATAATGATCAAAGCAGGTGACGGCGGCGACGGCGCTGTATCGTTTCACCGCGAAAAGTATGTAGCGGCAGGCGGTCCCGACGGCGGCGACGGCGGACGCGGCGGAGATGTGATTTTTCAGGTCGATGATAATTTCTCGACTCTGATAGATTTCAGGTATAAGAGGAAATATGTGGCTGACCGCGGGGAAAACGGCAGCGGAAGAAACTGCACTGGCAAAAGCGCTCAGCCACTTATTATAAAGGTGCCAAGAGGTACTGTCATACGCGACGCAAAAAGCGGCAGGATAATGGCGGATATGTCCACTGACGAGCCGAAGGTCCTTGCAAAAGGAGGACAGGGCGGCAAGGGCAATGTCCACTTTGCTACCTCAACACGCCAGATACCAAAATTCGCAAAGCCCGGCTATCCGGGCGAGGAGTTCGAGGTGACTCTGGAGCTTAAGCTCCTTGCGGACGTAGGTCTTGTGGGATACCCAAATGTCGGAAAATCCACACTTATCTCTGTTGTAAGCGCAGCAAAGCCGAAGATAGCAAATTACCATTTTACTACTCTTACTCCTGTTCTGGGAGTTGTAAGAGTAGAGGAGGAGAAGTCCTTCGTAATGGCTGATATCCCCGGACTTATCGAGGGCGCAGGCGACGGCGTAGGACTGGGACATGAGTTCCTCAGACACGTCGAGCGCTGTAGACTTATAGTCCATGTAGTCGATGTTTCAGGCATTGAGGGGCGTGACCCCTGCGAGGATTTCGACGTTATAAACGCGGAGCTTGCCAAGTTCAACGAGGAGCTTGCAGAGCGTCCTCAGATAGTGGCTGCCAATAAATCAGACATGGCGACCGAGGAGCAGATAGAAAAGTTCCGAAAATATATAGAGGACAAGAATATACCATTTTTCTGCATATCAGCTGCAACTACACAGGGCACATCGGAGCTTGTGAAAAAGATATCCGAAGTGCTTGACACACTGCCGCCTATAAAGGAATTTGAGGCAGAGCCCATACCGCAGGAGGAGCTTGACGAGATGCTGGGTGTTGACAAGAAGTTCGAGATAACTGTCGAGGACGATGTCTACTTCGTTGACGCACCGTGGATACAGCCTATCATGCGTACTGTTGATCCCGACGACTATTCGTCACTCCAGTATTTCCAGCGTGTGCTTATCAACAGCGGCATTATCGCAAAGCTTGAGGAAATGGGCATACAGGAGGGCGACACCGTAAGCCTTGAGGGCTTCGAGTTCGACTTTGTAAACTGATATGAGCACAGAAAAACTTACCGAGCGTGAAGCTAATTCATACAGTCCGCTGACTCTTGCATTTCTGGGAGACAGTGTTTACGATACCCTTGTGAGGGAGTATCTGCTTCGTCAGGCAAATATGCCTGTTGCGAAGCTCCATTCCGCAAAGATAAAGCTGGTTTGTGCGGAGTTTCAGTCCAAGGCGTATGACCTTGTGGCTGAGAATCTAAGCGACCATGAACTTGCGGTGCTGAAAAGAGGCAGGAATGCCACTGGAAATACAGTCCCCAAGCACGCCGACGCGGCTGAATACCGCAGAGCTACGGCGCTTGAGTGCCTTTTCGGCTATCTCTATCTAACAGGCGGAAACGAGCGTATCAAGGAACTGTTTGAACTTATTATAAATTCAAATATAATGAAAATGAACAGATAGGAGTGTAAACTATGTCAGGTCATTCAAAATGGAACAATATCAAACGTAAAAAAGAAGCTACCGACGCTGCAAAGGGCAAGATCTTCACCAAGATCGGACGTGAGATCACCGTTGTAGTTAAGGAGGGCGGTCCCGATCCTAACAACAACAGCAAGCTTCGTGACCTTATCGCAAAGGCAAAGTCCAACAACGTGCCTAACGACAATATCGAGCGTATCATCAAGAAGGCAGCAGGCGACGGCGACAAGAACAACTATGAGAACATAACATACGAGGGATACGGTCCTAACGGTGTAGCTGTTATCGTTGAGTGTCTTACAGACAACAGAAACAGAACAGCAGGCGAGGTTCGTCACTATTTCGATAAGTTCGGCGGAAACCTCGGTACTATCGGCTGTGTATCATTCATGTTCACAAACAAGGGTATCATTATCCTTGAGAACACAGGTCTCGACGAGGACAAGGTAATGGAAGACGTATTCGAGTTCGGCGGCGAGGACTTCGACATCAACGAGGAAACAGTTGAGATCGAGTGCGCTCCCGAGAGCGTTCACGCTCTCCGCGAGGGACTTACAGAAAAGGGCTATAATGTAATTTCTGCCGAGTCTGAGATGATACCTTCTACTTATACAACTCTCACAGACGAGGATCATATCAAGAAGATGAATCTTCTCCTTGAGCACCTCGAAGAGAACGACGACGTTCAGAACGTTTACCATAACTGGGAAATGCCTGACGAAGAATAATAAAACAGGGGATAGTATCCGCAATACTAATATAAAAGCTTATAGTTTAATTATGGGGGAACCCTTTCTGAAGAAAGGCTTTCCCCCATACCCCTTTCCAAAGACTTTTTTAGCTGATTTTTTCTCATATAGGGCGCTCCTGTATTTTTGGCAGGGCTTTTTTATTATATAGAGCGCCCTATATGAGAAAAAATAAAACTGAAAGTTTTAGGGAGAGAGTTTGAGAGTGACTCCCCGCAGTGCGGGGAGATGTCACGCAGTGACAGAGGGGACGTCCTCCGTCAGAGGGCCCCTTTTTCAAAAGGGGTTCTCTCAATAATAAGC